>Ga0208929_1000099_pt1 | contig 26549 bp, 44 predicted proteins | sample Colrivmet1548A02_FD_187647 | JGI IMG/M metagenome (GOLD analysis project Ga0208929, IMG submission 187647) | Estuarine microbial communities from the Columbia River estuary - metaG 1548A-02 (SPAdes) (version 2) | ecosystem: Environmental > Aquatic > Marine > Intertidal zone > Estuary | place...
ACACTGACTGCGAACAACCTGTACAATCTGTACTGGAGACGAACAGTCAACCAGATAAATGTCGGCAAGATGTTGGTGGCTTACTTCCATTTGACAGAGGCTGACATTCAGACGCTCAAGCTCAATGACAAGATTCGCATTGACAACTCGTGGTGGAACATCAACAAGGTCATCGACTATGATGCCAACGCAGAGGTGCCTACCAAGGTGGAACTCATCAGCATCGACACCGAGATTGAGCTCGCTCCATTCGTAACTAATCCAGGCGCACCAGTCTCACCACCCATCACTGCTGCATCTCGTGAGTCAAATCTTGAAACACGATCAACAGAGGCAAACGTCAACCTCTCTGGCATCGATGTCATCGTGCGTGGTGAGGGCAACAACATCGGTGATGGTTTGCGTGGCGTGGTCATCGGTGACAACAAGACGCTTCAGGAGGATGGCATCATCACGCCTCGAATCAATGGAGCGGCTGCTGCTGTTCAGACCTATGTCGCACTACTAACGCAGAGCGGAACTGATGCACCGAGCGCAGTTGTCTTATCCGACAACATCGGTGGAATCACCTGGACACGCACCAATGTGGGTGAATATCTCGGCACTCCAATCACGCCATTTGATTCTCTAAACACTTTCGTCATAATCGGCAATGTAGAGCATGACTACCAAGCATCAGCATTCGTCAACAGCGATGGCAACATTGTGGTGTACACAACCAAAACACAGAATCATGCACACACTGATTCACAATTAAGAAATTCACCAATCGAAGTCAGAATATATGGCTAATGAAATAGAAATACCTCTCAAGCTCTCGGGTGTTCAGTCACTCAAGGCAGAGCTCCGCTCACTCAAGGCAGCCATTGCTGAAGCATCTGACCCGGAACAAATGGCGGCTCTCGCTGCCAGAGCTGGTGAGGTAGCGGATAGGATTAAGGATGCCAACGATGCTGTGAATGTGTTCGCATCTGGTTCGAAATTCGAACAAATCAGCAACTCATTTGGTGGCATCCGTGACTCATTGATGTCACTCGACTTCGAGGAGGCATCAACAAAAGCACAGACATTCAGCAAGACTCTCGGTTCATTGAATGCCGCTGACATCAGCAAGGGATTGAAAGGTCTCACGAGCACTGTCACAACTATGGGTGGCGCATTCATTAAGCTCGGGATGCAACTTCTTGTGAATCCAATTTTCTTGCTCGCTGCTGTCATCACCGCAATCGTGGTTGCAGTAGTTGCTTTCTTGAAAAAAATTGGCGTACTTGATAAGATATTCAATGCCATCAATGCGGCACTTAAGCCATTGATTGATGGATTCAAGCAACTGACTGAATGGTTGGGATTGAGTACGGCTGCTTCAGATGATGCAGCGGAAAAGGTTAAGGCAAACAACGAGAAGATTGTCGCCTCATCCAAAGAGAGGGCTGAAGCACAAAGCAAGTCAATCGACCAGGAGATTCAGCTTGCTCAATCGTTAGGCAAGGAAACCACCAAGCTCGAGATTGAAAAGACCAAGGTCACGGAAAGAGAGTCCAAAAAGAGATTGGCACAAACGCAGAAGGACCTCAAAGAATTGGTGGACAAGCGTGGTGTGTTAGCCGAGCAAGAAAGGGCAAGACTCAAGAAACAAATGCAAGATGAGAATGCCATCATCCGCCAAGCGCAGGTTGATCGCAAAGTCATCATAAACAAAGCCGCCAAAGAGGATGCGGATGAAGCGAAAGCACAAGCTGCCAAAGATGCTGAAGATGCAAAGAAAAGAGCAGAAGAGGCAGCCAAGAAATATAAGGAAGGAAAGGCGGCTATTCAAGCAGAGATTGCAGCAGCCAACAAATTGGTCCTTGATTCCAATAAGACTCAAGAGCAAAAAGAGATTGATGACGTCAAAGCCAAGTATGCCAAGCTAATTGCAGAGGCTAAAAAATACAAGCAAGATGTCACTGCTCTAACTGCTGCGCAGGATTTAGAAATCAACAACATCCGCAAAGCTGGTGCTGATGAGTTCACCAGGATTGAGACCAAAAAGTCAACCGATATCGTCAAAGGTATGGTGGACACTCGCACCAAGACTCTTCAGATTCAAGGTGAGGGCAACATGACTTCTCGTCAACAGCAAATAGAATATAACGATGCAGTAATCAAAGCAGAGGAAGAGCTCGCTCAAGCAAAACTCGGTGCCGCAAAAGGTGTAATCGCTGGACTCACTGAATTGGCTGGTGAGAACAAAAAGCTCGCCAATGCGTTATTCTTGGTTGACAAAGCACTTGCAATCGGTGAAATCATAGTCAACACACAGAAGGAGATATCTGCATACTCAGCCAATCCAACCTGGTCCTTGCTACCTGATGGAGGACTTGCATTGAAAACTGCTGCCATTGCCGGTGCCAAGATTCGTGCGGCAACTTCCATCGGTACAATCGTGGCATCATCCATATCCAAGTTCATGAATGGTGGTGGCGCATCGGTTCAGACTCCAAGTGGTGGAGGTGGAGGTGGAGGTTCTGCCAATGTTGGTAACTCAGCCGTTCCTTCATTCGTTCCTGGCAACCTATTCGGTCAAGGCAATGCAGCCAACAACACTGGAGCTCCGCAATCAATGGAGTCAAGTCAGAACATCACCGTCACTGCTGTGGTGAGTGAGACCGAGATGACAGCCACACAAAACAAGGTCAACAAAATCATGAAAAATTCAGTACTATGATAAGCTACCAAGCACTCGTCAACGAAATCATCGCATTCTACAACGCCCATCTTCAGGTCAAAAAGGTAGGCTCTGACTTCAAGGAGCAGCTCTTCAACTTCGCCACCAAGGATGAGAAGTATCCGATTGTGTACATTGTGCCAGTGGATGCGATACCAACCGAGAACACCAATGACTTCACGCTTGAGATTTACTGCTTCGACATCATCCAAAAGGACCGTGCAAACATCAACGTCATCTTGAGTGACTGCCATCAGATTCTCATGGACTTGTATCTCAACTACACATTCAGCCTCAATGATCGTGATTTTGATGTGGTCGGATTCCCAGCTCTCGTGCCGCTCAACAATGACCTCCTCGACTACGCTGCTGGATGGTTGATGACCATCACATTCACCATGGATTCCTGGACCGACTGCCAGATTCCTAAACAAATCGGAGACTAATTGCAATATAAGTAATGGCACGTTACGCAAACACTGGAGAGTATAACTTCAAATATCCTTTGAGAAGGCGAGTCGCTAACACTCTCAAGAAAATCATCAAGGATGAAGCACTCATCGACACATACACCTTGTATGATTCAGTGCGTATCAACGCCAAGGTGACCACCGAGGGCAATCTCCGCATTCAGATTGTTGCTGCTTACTATTTTGGCTACCTGAACAATGGTACAGCAACCATCGCTCCATTCGATTTGGTGCAGAAATTCAACAACGCACTTGAGATGAATGGATTGATTGCTGAAATGTACGGAATGTATGTGGCTGACTTAGCGCAGAAGTTCCCAATACTTGAGCTCGGTAATCTATTGCGTAAAAAACCAAAGGTCATCTATGACTTCGAGCCGCTATTCGGTGAATTCAACTACTCACTGGACTACTAAATCTCCAGCTCTTTACGCATCGCCAAGAAATTAAACACAAGCACGAGCTTCATTTGAATCACTTGGTCGTATTTGGTGAGGTCACCATTGCACATGGACCAGATGAGCTGCTCCCATCCCCACTTTTGAGATGATTTCTCACGCTCTGCTTCTTTTTTTTCCTCTGGGTCAGTGATGTCATCGATGTCCTCCACCACTTGTTCGGTCATCAGATTCTTGTGGCTGGTGATAAAGTTGTCTCTGAACTTGATATACTCGGTCAGCACACCATACATCTTGGTGATTGGGTGCTCCAGGAAGTAATGCACTCGACTCGAGGTCTTGAAATCAGTTGACTCCCATTTTGCGACAACTGAATCCTCCACGATCTCGGGGATGCGATATAGCAGAGCGCAGATGTTTGGCAGATACTGAATGTAATCATTAGTGAAGTAGTACTCCAGGTCGATGAACTCACCGAGAGTGAGGTCAGTCATTGGCTTGAGATAGAACTTGCCAATCCTATCGGTATACAATTTGCTCGGCTCGGTGTAGAGCCACTGAAGGTCCTTGAATATCTCGGCTACCTCTGCGATGTCGAGGTCATCGAAGTCATCTGGTATGGCATCTGTGAGCGCACAGAGGATATCGATGTTGTGGTTGAATGCACCATCCTCTGCTTTGAGTTGGCGCAGCTCAATGAACTGCTCAAGACTGACTTCCTTCCACCCCTTGGGCAGTATTGGCTTGGGCATATTCAGCGATTTTCTCGGTGACAAATACAATGTAAGGAACGCAGAGCTCCGCTTTCTGTGTGCGGAATAGTTTTGCTTTGTGCTTGAGGTGCGCATCGGTGAAGTGCTCTGTGTTGGATAGGTCACTGCGCTTGAACATGATTGCCAGGATATCACTGATGTAGTGATTCGGCTTGGTGTTCACAATCTTCTCGATGAGCTTGGTCTCCTTCACTGACAGCTTGAGCTGTGCCTCATAGGTGTAGCCATCCAACTCGATGGTTGTCTGCGCCTCATTGGGTGTGTATGAGTCGAGGTTGAATTCTTGCACGAGCTTGATGAACTCGCTGAATGGGTAGTCATCCCACATCTCTTCCTTAATGCCAAGATATTTGAACATCTCCACATACTTTTCGATGTTGTCGTAGTCTTGGTTGTTAAGGATTTGGCTAATTTTTTCGAACTGCTCGATGGTCAGCTCGCTCATTTTGTTAGGAATCTCCTGGTCAAATATCTGTATCATAATACTAAATTTTGAACAAAGATAAAAAAAAAGCAATATAAGCATGACCAAAGACCTTCCAATCTACAAAATCACCATCGATGAGGAATACTCCGATGGCGAGAATTTGGGAATCGAGATGATTGCGTTCACCAATATGCCAGCCATAAAGGTGAAGGGACTTGCATTCAGCAGCGAGAAGAAAATGCTTTTTGCTGACGATGTGAAATATCGCATCACTGCACCAGCCATGATACCGATGGACATCTATCGCAGAGATTCTGAAGAGGGTGACTATTATGTGCAGTTCACCGCTGATGTCATTGAGAAGATTCACGCCAAGTTTATGGCTGACCTCCGCAATCGTGACATCTTCAACCTGGAGCATGACACAGAAAAGAAGGTGCCAGCCTACATCCTTGAAACATGGATCGTGGACAACCCAACCAAAGACAAAGCATTCAGCACGTTTGGCATCGAGGTACCAGAAGGAACTCTCATGGTGACTGCTCAAGTGACTGACCCAGAGTACTACAACAAATTGGTTGAAGAGGGTCAAGTTGGTTTCTCAATCGAAGGCTTCCTTGGTCTGAAACTTTCGGAACAATTAAATCTTAATACAATGAAGTTACCTGATGGAGAGCACACCATTGAGGACAAAATCTATGTCATCAAAGATGGCGAGGTTGTTGAAATCAAAGAGGTGGAAAAAGAACCAACCGAAGAAGTGGTTGAGGAAGAGATGTCAACTGAAGAGGTTGCAATGGAAGAAACAACAGTTGAAGAAACAACTGAAGAGTCTACCACTACCGAAGAGGAGATGGCTATCGACCCAGCAACAGACGCAGAAGCTATCCTTGCAATCGTCTTGCCAGTGATTGAGGAGCGTGAGAAGGCATTGATTGCCATCATCGCTGACCTCCGCAATCAGATGGAAGAGATGTATGCAGAGAAAGAAGAAGACAAGGCAGAGGAGCAAATTGCCGAGGCTACAATGAGCCAAAAATTTGCCGCATTTAAACAATTCAGTAATCAATAAAAAACAAATAAAAATGTCAAGAAAACTCCGTTTCGATTTGGATGTTGACGCATCCGCTTTATTGGCAGCGAACCCAGAGGCATTCTACTCTAAAGCATATTTAGCAGAAGAATCAATCGCTGACAACTACCGCCTCCTTCCTGGTGTGAAGGATAAGACTAAACTTGCAACCGTGCTGTTTTCACAGCCGTTGCAGGCATCTAACTGCTCATTTTCGGCTCCAACAGACGACTTGAGCGCAGTTGAAATTTCAGTATGTGCGTTATCCAGCCTTGCGCAAATCTGTCAGTTTGACCTCGAGCAATCATTCCTTGCCCTTCAAATGGCTAAAGGTTCAAATGGTGACTTCACTGTTGCATCTTTCATGGATTTCTACTGGAATGAATTAGCTAAAGCTATCGGTCAAAGCATCGAGCTTATCCGTTGGCAAGGTGACACAGAAAGTGTTGATACTACATTGGCTCTTTGTGATGGTTACGAAAAAATACTTTGTGGTAATGAGGCTGTAAATGGTCTTTATGGTGGTGCAATTACATCTTCAAATGTATTGACTCAATTAGCTGCTGTCTTTGCTTCTGCTCCATCTGCAATCATCCGCAAAAAAGCTGACCTTCGCTTGTATGTTTCTACCAACGTAGCGAACGCATACGAATTGGCTGCTGCTTCTGGCAACACCATGACATATGTGACTACTCCATTGGCATTGACTTATCTTGGTGTTAAAGTTGTAGCTTGTGAAGGTATGTCTGACAACACAATCGTGTTGACTTTGAAAGACAACTTAATCTACGCATTTGACGCAGAGGGTGATTCAAAAGCGTTGAAAGCTGTCAACCTTTCTGACACAGTTGCAGAGCCGTACATCCGTACTCGTGCAAACATGAAAGTTGGTTTCACTGTTGTGAATCCAAGCGAGGTTGTTATGTACAACGTTTGCTTCGACTAATCGAAAGCAACCCATATATATTGGGGGGTGAAATTCCCCCCTATTTTTTAACTAATTCAAAATCAAATACCTATGTCGTGCGAAGCTCTCGAATCCATTGTGAAGTCATGTGACAACAACAGTGGAGGCATTGAAAAAATTTGGATTAATCAACAAGACAACATTGCATCATTTACTTTGGATGCAACCAACACTTGGACAATCGATGCGATCACTTTAGCTGGTGGTGCTCCTGACTATACTCCTTTCGAGATACGTCGTAACACTGGAAGCTACACTGAAGATGCAGCGATTGACCTTGTGAATGGTTCATCTTATGTGACAAAAACAATCTCGTTGATGTTCCACCGTCGTGACCAAGACAAATCTCAAGCAATCAAAATCTTGGGTGCTGGTCAACAATACCTCAACGCAATTGTTAAGGATATGAACGGCAAGTACTGGTACTTCCCATTCCTTCAGTTAAGTGCTGTTGGTGAAGGTTCAGGTACTACTCGTGCAGATGGTAGCAAGTACTCCGTTACACTTGTCTCGGAAGATTCTTTCTTATCATATGAAATCGAAGAGGCTGCTGTGAATGCTGTCATTGCTTAATCTTAATTAACCTACTACAAAGAGCCATCCATACCGGGTGGCTTTTTTTTGTGAACAAAATTTGACCTCATTGCAATATAAGTAAATGATTTACATAAACAAGGGAGAGGTGAATTCGATTGTGCTGACACTGACAGAGGTGTCGACATTGACTTCGCCATATTATTTGTTCGTTTTTCAGAACGAAATGAACCCAACATCCGACCCAATCCTCTTCACAGCACCCGATGACTCCGACTATCCAGAGAGATTCAATCTCTTTTACCTGGATGAGCCCGTTGATGTCGAGCTAATGAAGGGACAATATACATATTCGGTGTACGAATCCACAATTCCACCCACAGAAATCAGCGATACCACTGGTGTTGTGATTGAAGAGGGCAGAATGGTTGTGAGTGGTGCATCGACATCATCAATTTACGACTAATCATGGGCATATTCGATAGATTCAGAGCACAAAAACCAGCAGAGATGGAAGTCATCTCGCCAAATTATGAGGCATTCAGCACACCATTCTTGAAAGTTGGTGGCGCAAACCTTTCTTTGCCATACGTCAACGGCAGATACACCACCGCTGGATGGATTCCATTTGGACAAGACAATATGTATCCAGAGCTGCTCAATCAAATGGTGTTCAGCTCGCCACTTCATGGTGCCATCGTGGACTATAAGACCAACGCTGTCATTGGTGGTGGCTTCAATATAAAAGTTGATAGTGCGACTGCCAAGGATTTACTTGACCTTTACACATTCGAGAAGAAAGTAAACATCAAAAAGATTGCACGAGCAGTTACCGAGCAGTTGGTTGTGCACAATCGTGTATACTTCCGCCTGGTATTTGATGAGAAGATGAAGCTCAAGAGAGCTCATAACGTATCGCCTGAGAAGGTGAGACGTGGACGTCAGCACAATCAGTATTTCATCTGTGAGGATTGGTCGGCTCGAATCAACGTGCAAGAAATCAAGAAGCACCACCCGACTTGCACTGACACAGAGCAGTTGTTCGTCTATGAGGTTGAGACTCTTGGTCAAGATTGGTATCCGCTTCCGAAGTACAGCTCTGCCCTTAACTTTGCATTTTTGAGTGGCGACCTTTCATTTTTTGCAAAGAGCAACATTCAGAACAGCATCTTCCCATCGTTTGCGATCATGTTCCCAAAACGTCCGCAATCAGAAGAGGAAAAGAACGTACTGAGAAACACCATCGACAAGCTCAAAGGAGCTCAGAACGCTGGCAAGACTGCCGCATTTTTTGCCAACTCACAAGACCAGCTTCCAAAGATTGAGAGCATTCCAACCAACTCGAATGACAAGCTCTTCCAGGAAGCATCTGCACTCAACACAGAGCAAATCTGCTTTGCACATACCATTGACCCAATCTTGATGGGTGTGCGCACCACTGGCTCACTTGGTTCTGGTAGCGATATCAAGCAAGCCTACATAATCTTTGAAAAGAATGTTGTGATGCCACTCAGAGAGCAAGTGCAAGATATCTTCAATGAGATTCTACACATCGCCAAGCTCGGCTTTGCTGACTTTACTATCAACAACTTCCAAATCATCAATGAAACCATTGTTGAGCGTGATGAACAAATGGCGCATATTATTGATTCATTAAATAGCCTTGAGCCATCAATTGCTCAAAAAGTTATTGAACAAATGACGCCAAATGAATTAAGAGCACTTGCTGGACTTCAACCAATTCAAGAACAAATACCTCAAGCATAATGTTGTATTTTATCACAGAGAACTATCTCAAGACCAACACACCAATCACTGCCAATGTGGATGTGACTGATGTATTCCCATATGTAGCCACTCAAGCACAGCTCAGAGTGATGCCGATATTGGGCACCGTATTCTACAACCATTTGCTCGATGCTTACAACAACCAGACGTTGACACCTGAAGAGGAGCAGCTCGTTGCATTCATTCAGCCGGTCATCGCTTGGAGGTCTGCTGAAGATGCTGTCTTTGGCTTGACGTATCAGCTCAAGAACAAGGGACTCCAGCAGCAGAGTGGTGACTTCTCTCAGCCAGTAGGGCGCAGTGAGGTGGCATTCGGCATGGAGCACTTCGCTCAGAAGGCATCTTTCTTTGAGATGCGCCTCATCAGATACCTGGTGAAAAACAGAGCAGAATATCCTATCTTCATAAGCCATGAGAATCGTGATACCGACCTTCGCCCACAAATTGAGTGCGTGCAGTGCATCGGTGATTGCTTCATGAATGGTGTGTGGAATTGTGGATATCCACGCAACAACGGATACAACAATCAAATTCTTGTCATCTGATGAAAAACAGCCTATTCATTTTGACCGCTTCATTCCTCACCATACTCTCACCAGTACAACCAATGGTATTGATTGCCATTCTTGCCATATTCATTGATACCATATTCGGAGTATGGCGAAGCGTAAAGAAAGGAGGCTGGCAAGCATTCAAATCTCGCAGACTATCTGACACCATCGGCAAGTCATTGCTTTACTCTGGCGGCATCGTGTTCACATTCTTGATTGAGAAGTACATCGCTGGTGATATCATCGCTCACTTCATTTCGGTTGAGCTTATCATGACAAAATTTGTGGCTTTCTTTTGCGTAGTGGTTGAGGTGAAAAGCATCAACGAATCATATGAAAGCGTAACTGGCAAGAACATCCTTGCTGCGATGCGTAAATTCGTCACACGATCAAAAGAAGAACTCGAGAAATGGAAGTAACTCCACTCGACTGACCACCATAGGTGAGCACCGAGAACCCCCCGATGATACTGTTGTCGGGGTTTATTAAAGTCCAGTTTATTGGACAAAAAACTTGACAAATGGAATTAGACATCTCAAAAATCAAGCAAGTCAGGCTCAAAGAGTCGCAGTACTTTGCCGAGGAGTCAGCCAAGACTCAAATCTATTTGCACCACACTGCTGGCAACGGCAATGCAGAGGCAGTCAGTAGGTATTGGAACGGCACCAGCGACAGAGTAGCCACTGCTTTTGTGGTTGGTCAAGATGGATTGATTGTTCAGTGCTTCTCATCCAAGCATTGGGCGTGGCATCTTGGCATCAGCAAAGCAGAATTCAAAGGTCAAGGTGCCAAATATCAAAATCTTGACAAGGCTTCTGTTGGAATCGAGGTCTGCAACTGGGGATATCTCAAGGAGAAAGATGGTAAGTTCTACAACTATGTCAACACTCGAGTGCCTGACTCTATGGTGACCACCTTGGACGAGCCATTCAAGGGATTCAAGCATTGGTACAAATACACAGATGCACAAATTGAAAGCACTCGCCAGTTGTTGGTCTATCTCTGCGATACCTATAACATACCAAGAGAATATAGAACGCAGATATTCTCGCTTGACAAGGAGGCATTCAAGGGCACTCCTGGTATCTATACTCACAATTCGGTCAGAAAGGACAAGAGTGACATCTATCCGTGCCCGAGAATGATTCAAATGCTTGAGAACTTATGAAGAATTTAGTCACCATTCTGTCACTAATTGTGACAATATTTGCGACAAGTTGCACAGCCAACTACCATGTGCAGAAAGCAATGAAGAAAGGATACCGCTGCGATGAGGTAGGAGATACCATCCGTATCACATCAATCGACTCGATTCCATACGTTGTAAACGATTCAATCTATTGGGAGAAGGTATTGGTCCAGAAGGACACCATAGTGCGCTATAAGACGTCCTATGTGCCCTTGACGAGATACCAGGAGCGCATTCGGTATAAACTAAAAAGAGATACTATCCACCAAGTGCAGAAGATTGAGGTGGCGAAGTACAAATCACAGAAGGAAAAGCCTAATTTTTGGGTGCTGATTCTCGGCTTTGTGATTGGTATGGGTACCATGTACCTATTTAGATACTCTAAATCCACACTATGATATTAAAAAAGCACGCCAAGAACATCCACGAGCTTCAACTCGATGGCAACTTGGTGAAGATAGCGATGCTATCAGATGTCCATTGGGACAATCCAAAAAGCGATTGGAAGCTGCTCAAGCGTGACCTCGACTATTGCCTGGAGCACAACATCCCCGTGATGATTAATGGCGATATGTTCTGCCTCATGCAAGGGAAAGGTGATCGCAGAGGAAACAAGTCAGACATCCGACCAGAGCACAACAATGCAAAGTACTTGGATAGTGTGGTTGAGACAGCTGTTGAATGGTTTCTTCCCTATGCTCACATTCTGACGGTAATCGGATACGGCAACCACGAGACCGCAATCATTAAGTATCAAGAGACAGACCTCCTTCAGCGATTCGTTGACCTCCTAAACTACAAAGCTGGCAGCAATGTGTTCACCGGTGGCTATGGTGGTTGGCTTATTGTTCGTCAGACATTCAATGGCAACGTGCAGATGGCTACCAAAATAAAGTACTTTCACGGCAGTGGTGGTGGTGGTGTGGTGACCAAGGGAGCTCTCAATTTGACTCGAGCTCTCGAGATGTATGAGGACTTCGATGTGTTCACTATGGGTCACATACACGAGAATGCTGCCCGAAATGATGTGCGTGACACCGTTACCTTCCATTCAAAGACCGGATATCGCCATCAACACAAAGATATCCATCTCATGCTCACTGGTACCTACAAAGAAGAGTATGGTGATGGCTCAAAAGGGTGGCACGTTGAGCGTGGTGCTCCCATCAAGCCAACTGGAGGACGTATCCTAACCATTGAGTGCGGAAGATATGAGGAGAACAAGATGAAAAAAACCGCCAAGTCTATCGATTCAATTAAATTTCCTTTGTAACTTAGTGCCGTATTCATAATACGTTGTTTTAGGGGAGCTTTCGGGCTCCCTTTTTTCGTATTATAATAGGATATTTGCGAACATTTGCGTACCTAATCGGGTATAAACCGACTAAACCCACAATATATTGTACCTTTTCGGGTACGTTTTGTACCTTTTCGGGTACTCATGTCACAAAATAAGGGTAAAACCTGACGAATTTTGTCACAAAATCAGGGTAAATCCTTACACTCCAAAAAAAAAAGTTTAAAAAAATGTTTATAAAAGTGAACATATTTGCAAATGTTGCGTATATTCGCAGAAACAAAAACAATTTATTATGGACAAAGAACAAATTTTAGAACTAATTAGAGCCACAGAGGCAGAGCTTTACAAGGAGCTGCTTGAGTGTTATCAGTATCGTGATGCAAGGGATGCAAAAGATGCGGCTATATTCAGAGCATCGGCTGCTTGGTTTTCTGTCAATCAACTACTTGAAAAAATCGAAGAGCATGAAAACAATTAAATTCCTATTTACTGACCTCAACCAAGATGAGCGTCAGATTCTTGGCAGTGGCATCGTGTTTATTTTGGGTGCTGCTTTCTTTGTGTACTTACTCGATACAGCCACAACACATCGAGCAGAGGTTGAGCAAAAGACAGAAGTGAAGCAGAGCTATGAACTCCCAGCTTCATATGGCAAATATTCAAATCGAATCTATCATGAAAAATACGCAAAGTAAATATTGGTTTACAGAGTTGTCATCTGACATCGCAACCAACACAATCCTGGTTGAAGTTTACACTCGCCAGGATGATGAGAAAATCGGAGAAATAGAACTAATTTATAACTATGACAAAAACAACAATTATGAAGAATGGACAATCGAATCAACAGAATGGGACAAAGAGCTCACCCTTAAAGAATGCGATGACGCAATGCAAGAGCTTATTGACAACGCAACCGAAAACTTCCACGAGTTCGCCTTCGAGTGCTACCACTATGACCCGAGAGATGATGAGTTTGGTTGGTTCATTTAACAAATACCAGGTTGACCGATTCTGGACATCATTCAACCACGATCTATACAACCGAATTTGTGAAATTAAAATGACAGAGATATGACAAAAGAATTAGCAAGAACTTTATTAAGAAACTTCTGCAAAGAGAAAACAAAAGAGGAAAGAGACCTTCCAATTTATGATGAGGTAGTGACAACAACATATGAAAACAATGTGCTTGCTACCTGGACATTCAGAGGATTGTTAAAATTTATTTATGAATTAGAAGATAAAAAATGAAATTCAAACTAACATACCAAGTCGGCAAGCAAGTGGTCCAGGAGTGGCTGTTTGTTTCAAAATCACTCGCATACTGGCAGAAGTCAGTGCTGCTGAATTCCGGAAGCTACAACATGGGTAAATTTAAAGTAACACCACTATGACAATCCAAGAACTAATTGACGAAGTCAAGCAAGAAATCGAGGCAAGAGACCTGGCGTATCGCCATGGAGCCAACAACCGCATGAGATACAAAGTGTATCAGAAATACTACCTCATGCACTATTTGAGAAAGCATAAGCTAACCCTCCAAGAGATTGGCGATTTATTCGGTCTCAAGCATTGCACTGTGTTGTATGGAGCGCAGCAAGCTGAATGGTTGAAAAAAGACAGACTCTTCCTCAAGATGACTGATGACCTACGCCAGAAATTTGAGAAGTACACAGCACTCAACTACCCCATCACAAGAAATCTCATCCATGATGTGATGCAATGTAGCGCATATTGGGAGCTCAAAAAGATACAGACTGACATCAAGCGAGGGGTGTATGGTGAGTTCACAAGCGTGACGGAATGACGATTGCTCTATTGTACCGATTACGACTCACTCTTATGGGAAGCCAAGAGCAAAAAATTTTTGAAAGCGTCAGCGTCATGAAATCAATCAAAATACAGATATTCAATAAGTTAAGCATTTTCGTATCGTCACGCTTTGTCATTTAGCGTCACGTTTATCAACAAAAATAAAATAAATATAAACAAATGCAACCATTTCAGCACTCATTCGTTATATTTGTAACTGGTTCGGTCTCACATCATAGAACCTGAAGGTATTATTGAAGCCTTATAATGAAATCGAAGTGAGACCCGATGGATTTATGAGGCTTTTTTTATTACTTAAATTTTACATATGGTAGAAATTTGGAAAGATATCCCAGGATTCCTGGACTATCAAGTCAGTAACCTTGGAAGAGTGAAATCTTTGAAAAGAGAAAAAGAGAAAATATTAAAGCCACAAAAAAGAACTAAAGGATATTTATGTGTTGGATTAAGGAGTTATAAGTTAAAACCAAAATTTATAGATATCCATCGCTTGGTTTTAATGTCTTTTGTTGGTATGCCTCCACAAGGAATGGAATGCGACCACATCAATAGAGTCAGAGATGACAACCGTCTTGACAATTTAAGATGGGTAACAAAAAGAGATAACGTTTTAAACTCATCATCTACCAAAATACAAAGTGAATTATTCTATCCTGGAGTTAAAATAAATTATGATAGAAATAAAAAATATCGTGTTCAATTTAGAATAAATGGAAAGGATGTTCACTTTGGAACATTTTATACTTTTGAAGAGGCTAAACAAAAAGCAATTCAAGTAAAACAAAACAACATTTTATGAAAGTATCAATCTTTAAATCACTCTTTAACATCAAAGAGACCCCTTTTGAATTGTCCATTCAGGAGGTATACAACCGCATCAGACTCGGCAATCCAGAGCTCATCAAAAAAGTATCAACCATACGATCACTTGAGAAGGCAGACCCCGAGCATGACCGACTCAAGTCGTCACTTAATGCCATCATGTTCAATGGTACCTTCACCGAGCGAAACGACAGCAGCTTGGTTGAGCATTCTGGTCTGTGCATCCTGGACTTCGACCAATATCCAACCAAGAAGCTGATGATGGAGGAAAGGAAGCGGCTGATTGCTGACCCCCATGTGATGATGGTGTTCACCTCTCCATCTGGCAATGGCTTGAAAGCTGTCATCAGAATCCCAAAGTCGGACAAGGTAGAGCACAAGCGCAGATTCACTGCATTCGGCAAGTACTTCCAAAGTGAATACTTCGATGTCAAGAACAGCAACGTCAGTCGGGTGTGCTTCGAATCCTATGACCCTGACATCTACTTCAGTGAGTTCTGCCAGGTGTTCGAAGGCATCGAGCAAGACCAAGGATTCACCTACACTGAGCGCACTCCCATCTGCATCCTATCCGATGAGGACAAAATCATCAGCTTGATTGAGCGTTTTGACCATGGATGTCAATTCGAGGATGGCAGTCGCAATGAATTTGTGTTTAAATTAGCAGCAGTTCTCTGCGAGTATGGCATTGGGAAGGATACGGCAGAACAGTACATCTGGACAAAGTATGCTCAAGGCACCAGCTTCAGTGAGCAAGAGATGGTCACAACCATTCGCTCGGCATACAAGAAAGCCTCCTACGGCATCAAATACTTCGAGGACAAGGATACCTTCCAAAGAGTACGTCAAAAGCTCAAGAGCGGCATCCCTGACGATGATATCAAGAAGCAGCTCAATGTGCGAGAGGATGTCATTGAGGACATAAAAAAAGAGATTCAGACAGGTGATGATATATTCTGGTCCGTCAATGAGAAGGGTACAATCACAATCAAGCCATCCAACTACGCTGAATTCCTGGTCAAGAACGGATTCAATAAGTACTATCCAGAGAATGCAGAGAAGCCAACATTTGTCAGAGTCAAGGAGAACAAGGTCAAGATATCATCGGCTGAACAAATCAAGGACTTTGTGCTCGACTATCTCCAAAGCAAGGGTGAAATGGATGTCTGGAACTACTGCTCCAGGAATGCATTCCTCTTCAATGAGAACTTCATCAATATGATTGACAGCATCAACATACTGATGCTACAAGATAGCAAGGATGCGTCTTATATCCCATTCAAGAATGGTGTGGCAAAGATATCCAAGGACAAGGTAGAGCTAAAGAGTTACATCGATGTCGATGGCTACATCTGGGAGAATCAAATCATCGAGCGTGACTTCACGCTGCTGGATGACTGCACCAATGACTTCCAAGATTTCGTCAGCAAGGTGTCAGCAGATGACAGCGGCAGAGTGGATGCCCTTGAGACAACACTCGGCTACTTGATGCACACCTTCAAAGACAAAACAGACCAGAAAGCAATCATCTTCAATGACCAAGAAATCGATGACAACCCGAATGGAGGGTCAGGCAAGTCACTCATGCTCGCTGCGCTGAACAATCTGCGCAGAGTGGTCAAGATAGATGGCAAGTCATTCAACCCATCCAAGTCTGACTTCGTTTATCAGCGAGTCAACCTCGATACGCAGATTCTTGCCTTCGATGATGTTCGCAAAGCATTTGACTTCGAGCAGCTATTCAGCCTCATCACTGAGGGAATTACCGTCAACCGCAAAAACAAAGACGAGATATTCATCCCATTCAACCGCTCGCCAAAAATTGTCATCACTACCAACTATGTCATCAGTGGTGCTGGCAGCTCTCATGATCGCAGACGTCACGAGCTGGAGTTCTATCAGTACTTCCATAGCAAGCGCAGCCCACTCGATGAGTATGGTCGGCTATTATTCGACTCATGGGGTGATGAGGATTGGTTGAAGTTTGACAACTACATGGTAAAGAATCTCCAGAAGTACCTGACAAATGGATTGATGAAAGCCATCAGCATCAACGCAGATGCCAAGCGATTCATCCAGGCAACGTGCAAAGACTTCTTTGATTGGGTGGAGGAAGGCAACCTTGCTCTCGATGTGTACCACTACAACGGCAGCAAGATTCAAGAATTCACTTCCGAATTCACCTCATTCAAAGAGCTCGAGCCACGCAGATTCCTCAAATGGGTACAGTCGTATGCTGACTACAAAGGCTACAACGTCACAAAAGGGCGCAATCACAATGGAAGATACTTCCTTCTCGAGTCGGGAACTCCCAAACCTACTCAAGAAGATGATGATATTTGGGATGAGTTAAATGAAAAAGCGAAGCAATGAAAAAGACAGCACTCGATTGGTTTCTAACTGAATTTAAAAAACAAGTTTGGTTTGAACCAGATTCAGAACTTGATATCTGGATAAATAAATTGATACCAGAAGCAAAAGAAATGGAAAAAAAAGAAAAGCTAACAAGGCAGCTATTTATCGGAAAAGTTGTTGAAATTATTGGCTTTGAAAAGACATTAGAGCTATTGAAAGAATCTGAAAAAACAATGAAGCAATGACCAGACAACACCGACAAATCCTAAAAGATTTACAATTGAAGCACAAAATGGAAAAGTATCCAACCATCCCACCGCATCTCATCGCTCTGGACCAATGGAATGACAACTCAGCCAATGCACTGACCAAGTCAATCATCGCATTCCTTCAGTTCAACAACTGCCAAGCGGAGCGCATCAACACGATGGGAGTCTATCGCAAGAAATACCGCACTGATGGAGTCGCTATCGGTGGTCAGTGGACCAAGGGAACCGGCACACCAGGCTCGGCAGATATCTCCGCAACGATCAAGGGGAGGTCTGTCAAGATTGAGGTCAAGTATGGCAAGGATAGACAGTCAGATGCACAGAAAGCATACCAGAAAGCAATCGAGGAAGCTGGTGGTGTGTACGTTATTGCGAGAGATTTTGAAGGATTCTTGAAATTTTATGAGCAGTTTTGCGAATCAATCAAATAAAAGCGTATATTTACAATTCAAAACAACAAAAAAAAACGATTATGACTACAAAGAAAGCGGAGGCTACACTCGCAGAGCCAATGAACATTTGGCAAAAATTACACGCTGCCAAGCAGCAGATTGGGAAGGTTGCAAAGAATGCAACGAATCCTCATTTTAAAAAGAGCTATGCCGACATCAATGCGCTGCTCACAACGGTGGAGCCAATCCTCCACGAGCATGGACTGCTACTCTTGCAGCCAGTGGTGGGCAATGATGTGGTGACTCGTATCATCGACATCGATTCTGGTGAGGTCATCGAGTCATTCATGAGCCTTCCAGTCATCACAGACCCACAAAAGGTGCTCGCTGCTGTCACTTACTTCAGAAGAGGTACTTTGCAGTCACTGCTCTCACTTCAAGCTGTTGACGATGATGGCAATACAGCATCTCAAGGTGCAGCATCAAAGCCAACGATCACAGATGACCGCTTCAAGAAAGCACTCGAATCAATCGAAGCTGGCAAGTATACCGCAGAGCAGTTGGCTTCCAACTACGCACTCACTGAAGCTCAATCCAAAATGCTTGCACTATGAAATGGCATCCATCGCAAATCGGTAAGCTGATGACCAATGGCAGAGCCAAGGACAGCATCGGAGAAACAGCCAAGAGCTACATCAAGCAGTGTGCAAAGGAAGATTTCTACAACTACACCACAGAACTCAACAACAAATATATCTGGAAGGGTAGAGAGCAAGAGCTGGAGTCAATCAACCTCATCAACTCGGTGAGGTTCACCAACTACGTCAAGAATGAAGTGACCATCGAGAATGACTATCTCATCGGCACTGCTGATATTGTCATCGAGCAGCGAGTGATTGATGTCAAAACATCGTGGTCACTGGATACATTCCCGGCACTTGCGGAAGATGCTGTCAACCCACTCTATGAATGGCAGCTCAGAGCATACATGATGCTATATGATAAGCCATGTGCCGAGCTGATATACTGCATGGTCACTACCTGGGATGAGTTCCTCAACGAATATGAGAATCTCCAGCTGCACAGAGTCGACCACATCAATCCTGAAAAACGAATTACAGCTCTCTGGTACGATAGAGATGAGGATATTGAGGCTAAGATGGTTGCTCGCCTTAAAGAAGCATCCGATTTATATCATGAATATTATGAACAATTGAATCAGAAGTAAAATGAAAACAAGTCAATTGAAAACAAAATTCATCAGCGTTAGACTTACTGAAAATCAATATAAATCATGGAAAGAATGTCTTAAAAAAACTGATTTGACGAGTACTCAAATGATAGGTAGGTTTATAAATTGGATGAAAGATTCTAATAAAATTGAAAATAAAGAGTTGATTAAATCAATTGCCAGAATGCAAGCGGAAGCAATTATTCAAAGCAAATCTGAGCATGAACTACCTTGGGAGGTTGATGAATATAAAGAATACTTAGTAAAAAAATTATTAAAACAATAAATAACAAATAAAAATGGAAGAGCTAAAAGCAAAAGGCACCATTCACCAGCTCGGTGAAGCCAAACAAGTAAGTGAGAAGATGAACATCAGAGAGTTTGTGCTCAGCATCGGTGACAAGTATCCGCAGCTGGTACAATTTCAAGCTGTCAATGAGAGAGTGAAGTTCCTGGACAATGCAGCACCAGGAATGGAATGTGAGGTCAAGTTCGACTTGAGAGGTCGTGAGTACAATGGCAAGTATTATGTCAGCCTCAATGCTTGGGATATCCGCATCGCAAAACCAGCATCAGCACCATCAAACCCTATCTCAGATGAAATCGATGACGATTTACCTTTCTGATGGCGAGAACATTCGGGACTTCATCCACAAAGAGTTGAGGTCCCGACTCTCAAAACGCTACAAAATGACACATTTGGCTGAGGATATGAATCTCAGATACTACACACTGAACCGATTTATGAGAGGTCAAGGTGCTGGAGATGAGTTCTATATTCAAGCATTCAACTTTCTAATGAAATGAGATACTTCATCGGATATGTCGGCACCAGGAATGAGGGACTTGACAACATTGTGAAGCGATTGGAGGACCTCTTGAATGAACTCAAAGGGTGCTCTTATTGCATAGTACTAACCGTTTCTGATGAGGTGCACATCTCGGAAGTAACACCAGAAGAATTCTATGAACAATGGTCAAGCCTTAACTGATGGAACAGCAAATACAAGACCCAATTGTACTCAAAGTACTCGCTAAGTATTATGAGCGCAGCCAGCTCGGCATCAAGAAATATGGGCGCACTTTAGATCGTGATGACCTGAACCTCATCGATTGGCTGAATCACCTCCAGGAAGAGATGATGGATGCCACGCTGTATATCGAAAAATTGAAGAGTGAAATCAAATCAAACAAGGATAAGGGGTAAAAATTGCCACATATCTAAACATGAAATGTAAACTAAACAAGAATAATGAAAATAGAAATAACCCAATACGGACACAAGTCGACCTATGAGTTCGAACACGATGATGTTGACCTTGAAGAGTTGCTCTTCTACATTGAGCGTGTCATCAGGTTGACTGGATACGAATTTGACGGACATTTAGAAATAGTAAACGAAGAAGAATGATACTATCAATTACAGCTCTTATAGCAAGCATATTAGCATTATCTTATCAGATATACACCAATCGTGAGCAAAATAGGAAGTGGGATGAGTATTTTGAGAATAAGAAAAAACAAAATGAAATCCAACAAGATAATGAAATAGTAATCGAAAACAAAATCAAAGGAAGTGTATTCCTTAACCCGAAAGACCTATGAAACTAAACCAAAACGATCAACGTGAGGAGATGGCTGCAATCGGCACCATGATACTCTTGACAGCAGTAGCTATCATTTTAATTATTAAAACTATCTTTGACCTATGGAACTGATACAATACCTCGCACTCGGGTGGCTCATCGCCAACTTCGAGCCTCTGCACTGGGTCATCGACTTCACATTCATGAGAGTCATCCCAAGCTCCAAGCTCGGTGATTACATTCACGCTGGCTTTGGTTGCTGGAAGTGCACCTCATTTTGGACTGCTCTGATACTTTCAGGCAATATATATACGGCAGCAATCACAGCGATGGGTGCCTACATCATCAGCGAATGGATAGAGAGCAAATAGAATATATCACAGCAGTGCAACAAATGGATGAGAAAGAACGTCTCACCAAGAAAGTGCTGAACCAACTCAAGCGCATCAAGGTCAGCGTGACCGGGCAGCCTGATCGTGAGTGCTTCTGCTCGCAAATCAGACGCAAAATCTGGTACAAAGACTTCACCAACTGGTATGAAGGCAACGCTTGACCGCTACATATCGTCCCACTATGAGGAGCTGTACCGATACACCAGGTACTTCTGCTCCAAGTACAATCCGAAACTCACTATCGACACGGTCATCTCCAACGCATACCTTCACTGCCTCGAAATCAATGACAACACCGAGGATGTCGGCAAGGTCAAGAGCTATATCCTCAACTCAATCAAGCGTCAAGTGATTTGGAAGAACGTCAACAGCTTCAAGGATGAGCGAATCCTGGCATCAGAAATCGCAGTGCCAGACCAATTCGATGATGAGGAGGACCTCAACTACAAAATCGCAATCGAACAGCAATACCAGGGATGGAAGTCATCGGTGGACATCTACCGAGATGGGCTCACAGACAATGTGAAGATTGCAGTTGCCAAGGCATACTTCGATAAGGGGCTGACAACAGCACGATCAATGGCGCAGTATTTCAACATCCCAGTGACGTCAGCGCACTACCTAATCTCTGACATAAAAAGCACACTAAAAACCATACACCATGAGAATAAAAGATGAATACAAGGGCAAGACTATCGTCAAGAATACCTCGCTCGGAAACATGACAGTCGTTGTTGACAATATAGATGTGAAGAGATACCAGTACTATGTCAGCATAGGATTTGGCTATCTATTCGAGAAGGAGACAGCAACTGCACCAATCCGATACGAGGGAATCGAAGCAGATGAGCAGACGGAAGCACCAGCACCAACACCAACACCAAAACGAAAAAGAAAAACCAATGCCAAAGCCAACACCAAACGAAACCAAGGATGAGTTCCTAAATCGCTGCATGGGCGATGAGGAAGCACTCCAGGACTTTCCAGAGAATGACCAGCGATATGCTGTGTGCAACTCTATGTGGGAAGAGTCCAAGATGAGCGCATTCTCAAAGTTCAGAGCAGCATTCGCAGAGAAAACCTACTCCGACTATCCTGACTCGGTGCGCAACAACGCACGCAGAGGCATTGAGCTCAACAAAGAACTCGGGAACAAGTGCGCCACTCAAGTCGGTAAGGTCAGAGGACAGCAGCTCGCAAATCAAGAGCCAATATCTGTGGACACGATCAAGAGAATGTATTCATACCTATCCAGGGCAGAGCCTACATTCGAGGATTCAGCACCTGAGGACTGCGGATACGTTTCATTCCTTCTATGGGGTGGAAAGACTGGACTTGATTGGGCAGAAAGTAAACTTAAAGGATTAGGATTGATATGAAAACTGGTAGACCAAGAAATTTCGAAGAGCCAGAGGACCTATATCAGCTTTTCGTTGAGTATAGAAAGCACGTCAAAGAGAATCCACGCTATTCCTATGCGCTTTCAAATAAGACTGGGAAGGCTGAACCGATTCCACTTGAGGTGCCATTGACAATGAGCGGATTCAGAGTATTCTGTCATGATAAGGGTCTTGTGGTGAATGATTACTTCGCAAATACGGATGGTAGATATTCAACGTTTACTACAATCTGTACGCATATAAGCGATGAAATCAGAGACGACCAAATCAAGGGCGGCATGGTTGGGCAGTTTAATGCATCCATCACTCAGCGACTGAATGGTCTCACTGAAAAGACTGACATCACTTCTGGAGGGCAAAGCATCTCCGAGGTGAAGGTGAACATAATTAAACCGACAGAGTAATATATTTATTATATTTGCTGTTGGTTGCTATAGGAGAGAGAACTGTCCTATGGCTACCGCATTGCCTAAAACTGACCTATGGCTGAAATCTCAATCGACAGCACTGTCATCTTCGAAAAGAACTACACTGCATTGGCAGACCCGAGCATCCGCTTCATCATCAATGAGGGTGGAAGCCGCTCCAGCAAGACCTACTCGCTATGCCAGATGATCGTGGTCTACTGCCTCCAACATCCTGGCAAAGTGGTCAGCATCGTGCGCAAGACATTCCCAGCTTTGAGGGCAACCGTCATGCGTGACTTCTTTGAAATCATGAAGGAGATGGGCATCTATGAGGTGACCAGCCACAACAAGTCAGAGCACATCTACACCTTTCCGAATGAAAGTATTGTGGAGTTCTTTTCAGTCGATAATGAGCAAAAAATCAGGGGTCGCAAGAGGGACCTTGGGTGGTGCAATGAAGCCAATGAACTATGGTTTGAGGACTTTCAGCAGCTCAACATGAGGACCGAGCAGAAGCTCATCTTCGACTACAACCCGAGTGAGTCATCATCCTGGCTCTATGACCTACCGATGGAGGAGAGCATCATCATCAAGTCAACGTACAAAGACAACCCATTCTTGCCCGACAGCATCAAGCGTCAGATTGAGGACCTCAAGCGCACCGATGAGTCGCTGTATCAAATCTATGCGCTCGGAGAGAAAGCTATCAGCAAGAGCAACATATACTCCAACTGGACATTCGTCAAGCATCGCCCGGCAAGGTTCGTAAACTTTGTATACGGATGCGATTTCGGGTACAATCACCCGACAGCCCTGGTGAGGGTCTACTGGTGCGACAATGACATCTACATCGAGCCGGTCATCTATGAGAGCTACCTGACCACCACCAACCTCATCGAGAAGATGCAGCAGATGGATGTCGAGAAGAATGTCACCATCGTGGCTGACTACGCTCGCCCTGAAATCATTGCCGAGATGAACAATGCTGGCTTCGATGTTCAGAACGCTGATAAGTCAGTCAAGAAGGGCATCGACAACATCAAGACCTTTGGAGTATTTTGTGAGGACAATCCTCAACTGAAGAAAGAGTACGAAAACTACAAGTGGAAAAAGATTGGTGATATGATTGATGACACACCAGTGAAGCTCTTCGATGATGCCATGGATGCCATCCGCTACGCTGCCACGCACATCCGCCAGGAGTATTACACCGATGACTCATACTTCGCCTTCTAAACATTTGGCTGCCTTTCTGCAATATAAGCATGGCATTTAGAACACAGAAGATATCCCAGATGACTCCGAAGGGAGCCGACCTGGAAGCAACCGACCTCATCGAAGTATCCACCATTGAGAGTGGAAGCTACGTCACACGATCTATAACTGGTCAAGAACTCATTGATGCGATACCAGCACCGACGGGCTTTGTCCCAACGTCTCGCACGCTAACAATAAACGGAGTAACCCAAGACCTATCCGCTGACAGAACGTTCACTATTGCAACAGGCTTAACAGTCGGAACTACACCGATAGCTTCGGGTACAAACGGAAGAGTATTGTTTCAAGGTACGGGGAATGTGTTGCAGCAGAGTTCGTCTTTATTTTGGGATAATGCGAATGAAAGGTTAGGCGTTGGTACAAGTACACCTGCTCAAACTTTTCAAGTTTATAGAAACACTTCGGCGGGTTACTTGGCATCCTTTAATAGTGGCGCAACGCTAAACACGAATGCAAGTTTAACAGTAAGAATTGAAAACGCTAATTTACCAAGTTTACAAGCACTAAATCCAGGTGCAGGAGCATTTAACACTTTTGCTTTAAATCCTTTAGGCGGAAATATACTAATCGGCACAACAACCGATGCTGGCTTCCGTTTAGACGTCAATGGTACTGCGAGGGTGAGTGGCTTAGTTACTGCAACTTTGTCAAACTACAACTCAACGCATTCAGGCAACACTACACGAGGTTTCTATATTGTAAATAGTGCAGACTCAATTGTTAGGGGTGGTATTGAATACGATGGCACAAATGCTTTTGTTCAATTAGCGGGTAGGTTTGCAAACGGAGCTCCTTTTTTCCGTCAAGATGGTGGAAATGGTAATATATCATTTTTAAGAAATAATGTAGAGTTCGGACGTTTTTTTGGAACGGGTAACCTACTAATTCAAAACGGAGGAACATACACAGACGCAGGCTTTAGACTTGACGTTAACGGGGATACAAGACTTGGAAGTGGAACTACAACGGGAACAACTGAAGTAAGGGGTTCAAACATTGTAATATTTCGTGTTAATGACGTATTGAATAACAACAATATGGGTATTTACAAAAATGCCACAAGCGGTTATTTATTTGAAAGCAGTTCGGCAAATCAGTTAAGTTATGGTTATGCCTCAAATTATTGGATGAGTTGGAGAAATAGTACAAAGTCTATTGCTATTGCCTCAACGGGTTCAGAACCAACACCTGCGGCAACTGCGATTTTTGACTTGCAATCCACAACAAAAGGCTTTCTTCCTCCACGCCTCACCACAACACAAAAGAACGCCATTGCTTCACCTGCAACGGGGCTGCAAGTATATGACACCACGCTCAACCAAATGAGTTACTACAACGGAACAACTTGGACAAATATCTAATAATAAAAATATGAAAACACAACCAACACAAGGCGTAGCAATTGAACCAATTGTATACCCACTAAACGCAGGAACGGCAACTCAGTTATCCGTTTTAGTTCTTAACTTTACAACCGAGGCAACGACTTGCACAACGTACTGGCAGCTCCTAACTGAAGACGGAAAAGTAGTAGCAGATGACAACTACGATTTAACACCTGAGCAGTTCGCAGCTTGGGGTACTGACAACAACGTAGTGAACGAGTATGTTGCTGCCGCTATTGGAGTAACTTTAATTTAAGATTATGATTCAGCTCACTGAAGAGAATGTAAAGGCATTGGTAGAATTCGCCAATGAATTGCCAACCAAGTATGGTCTGCCGTTATTGCAGTTCATAGAGAAACTCAAAGAGAATGGCGCAGACAACGATAGCGAGACCGCAGACGTTTAGTCCGGCATACAACCCACTCAAGTTCCAGATTGACTCGACCAACAAATCGAAGTCAGGCTTTCGCTATATCTTTGATGTCTATGCTGCTGGCACTGCAACCAAGATTGCGGAGTACAAAGTGCTTCCAACCTATGGCACTGGCTATGGCGAGGAGGACCTCTCCAAGCTGCTCCAGAATCAGGTGAGCTGGGACCTCGACACAGAGCTCACATCCAACTATGGCGCACCGAATTCATTCTACGCATACGATGTCAAGGTCGGTGAAGAGTATGTCTACGAGGTAGCCTACACGAGCAGCCTCACTGATGCGAGTGGTAGCGTGCAGATAAACGTCACCAACTCATTCGCTGCTGGAGACCAGGTCATCATCACACAAGCTGATGGTGGAGTGGCGAACCCACAGCTCGAAGGACTGCACACCGTTGTCAGTGCAACTGGCTCGGCATTCGTTGTCAACGTCAACTGGTCCACGATCACGAGCGCAACAATCGATGGCTCGGTGAGCTACGCTGACAAGCGCAAGACCATCACCAGGGACATCACTCTGTTCGAAGATTACGGTGTATTCAATGGAGCGTTCAGATGGTTGGACTGGACAACATATGACAAGCTC
>Ga0208929_1000129_pt1 | contig 21629 bp, 22 predicted proteins | sample Colrivmet1548A02_FD_187647 | JGI IMG/M metagenome (GOLD analysis project Ga0208929, IMG submission 187647) | Estuarine microbial communities from the Columbia River estuary - metaG 1548A-02 (SPAdes) (version 2) | ecosystem: Environmental > Aquatic > Marine > Intertidal zone > Estuary | place...
TTCTATCCATTGAACTACGGGGCCAGAAGGCAACCGCGTCACCTGATGGTCGCTCCCGCCGGCAATGCGGCGCCGGGCTGAAGGAATTCCAGTTTTCCTGTTTCCGGGTTTTCGGCCATTAAAATCATGCCTTGAGACTCCACCCCGCGAATCGTACGAGGAGCCAAATTGGCTAACAGCACCACTTGGCGACCGACCACATCTTCGGGTGCAAAGTGCTCTGCAATGCCTGACAAGACGGTGCGTCGATCGACGCCTGTGTCCAGAGTCAATTGGAGCAAGCGGTCCGCTTTTGGCACCTTGGTAGCCTCTAAGATGGTGGCAACTCGAAGGTCTAACCCAGCAAATTGATCGTAGTCGATATTGGCCGCAATGGGGGGAATAGCAGAGGTTTCCACAGGCTGAACAGGGATTTCAACAGGTTTGACAAGCTTGGCGCGCTGGGCGTCCATGGCTTCGTCTTCAATCTTTTCGAACAAGAGGGCGGGCTCTGACAGGGTCTGACCGGCCGGCACCAGGCTCGTCCCAGCCAAAAGCGACCAATCTGCCAACTCCATCCCCAGCATAGCGCGAATTTTCGCCGCACTAAAAGGTAGGAAGGGTTCAAAAACAACCCCTAAAGCAGCCATAATTTGTGTGGCCGTTCCGAGGATTTCTGCCGCACGCGCGGGATCCGTTTTAACCACTTTCCAAGGCTCCGCATCGGCGAGGTATTTATTCCCTACACGGGCCAAATTCATTGCCTCCGTCAATGCCTCACGGAAGCGATAGGCCTCCAGAGCAGATGAAACTTTAGCCGTTTGAATGGCGATGGCGCCAAGCGCTTCCAAATCTTCCGGCGCAGAACCAGAAACCGGCACCTTTCCCTCACAGTACTTGTGATTCAAGACCATCACGCGGTTCACGAGGTTGCCCAAAATGGCGACCAGCTCCGAGTTGTTGCGCTGCTGGAAGTCGGCCCACGTAAAGTCGTTGTCCTTCGTTTCGGGCATGGTGGCACATAAGGCGTAGCGGAGCGAATCTTGCTTGCCGGGAAATTCGGCCAGGTATTCATGCAGCCAAACGGCCCAATTTCGGGAGGTAGAAAGCTTCTCGCCTTCCAAGTTCAAAAACTCATTCGCAGGCACGTCCTGAGGTAGAATATACCCGCCGTGCTGCATCAAAATAGCTGGGAAAATCAGGCAGTGAAAGACGATGTTGTCCTTGCCAATAAAGTGCACCAAACGCGTCTCCTCATCCTTCCACCAGGTTTCCCAATCGGCTCCAAAGAGCTCTTGGGTGGCCGTGATGTACCCAATGGGAGCGTCAAACCACACATAAAGGACCTTGCCGTCTGCCCCTTCCACGGGAACGGGAACGCCCCAGTCGAGGTCGCGGGTCATGCTCCGGGGCTGCAAGCCATCGCCAGCATCCAACCACGATTTGCACTGACCATAAACGTTGGACTTCCATTCGGGGTGGGACTCGATGTAGGTGCGTAATTCAGGCGCCAACTTGTCCAAAGGCAAGAACCAATTAGTCGTCTTGCGCATCTCCGGTGCCGCGCCCGAAAGCGTCGACGTCGGGTGAATCAAATCCGTGGGATTCAAGGTCGACCCGCACTTCTCGCATTGGTCGCCATAGGCCCCGGCCGCCTGGCACTTGGGGCAGGTGCCGGTGATGTAGCGGTCTGCCAAAAACTGCTCCGCCTCTGGATCATAGTATTGATCCGTTTCACGGGCTTCAAACACCCCTTTTTCATAGAGAGTTTGGAAGAAATTGCTCGCCACCTCCGCATGCTTGGGCGACGAGGTCCGCGAGTAAATGTCAAATTGAACGCCAAAGCCCGCCAACGCGTCGCGCATCATCTCGTGGTAGCGGTCCACAATTTCGCGGGGGGTGACGCCCTCTTTGCGGGCCTTCATGGTAATGGCCATGCCATGCTCATCGGAGCCGCAAACAAAGGCTACCTCCTCGCCGCGCATTCGCAAGAAGCGCACATAGATGTCGGCAGGAAGATAGCATCCGGCCAAATGGCCAATATGAATGGGGCCATTGGCGTAAGGCAGCGCAGCGGTGATCGTGGAACGTTTGTAGGACTTCATGTACGACAAAAGTACAAAGGGCTGTACCTTGGTTTCGTTCTATGCCAGAATCCCTTTCTCCCCCCTTCTTAGCCCCCGGCGATGGCATCGCTTTGGTGTCCGTTTCGCGCTTTGGTGAGTCTGCTGTCATGGAACAAGCCGAATCATGGATTCGCTCCCAAGGGTTCACGCCTTTCCGCGCGCCGAATTTGGGTGCCCGCTCCCATCAGTTTGGCGGCGACGACGCCACTCGAGCGGCCGACGTCAACTGGGCCATTGCGCACCCCGAGGTCAAGGCCATCTGGAGCATTCGGGGCGGGTACGGGGCGGTCCGTATGGTCGACGCCATCAACTGGTCCAGCTTGAAGGCCCAGCCCAAATGGCTGATCGGCTTCAGTGACTTCAGGACTTTGTGCCGTACACAGCTGGATGCCCATTCAGCTCCCGACCAGCACCTCAAAAAGCGTCGATAGTTTGGCCGATCTCCTTCGCGGAAGGCCCCATGTTCTGCGCGCCCCCGCACACCAACTCCAGCGCTCGGGCCAAGCGGAAGGTCCCTTGGTGGGCGGAAACCTCTCCGTCCTCTACTCCATGCTGGGATCACCTAGCTTCCCCAACTTGCAAGGCTGCATTCTGGCCTTGGAGGATTTGGACGAATACCGGTACCATCTGGACCGCATGTTCTGGGGCCTAAGGCGCGCGGGAGTTTTGCAGGGCCTTGCTGGCGTGGTGGTGGGCAGCTTCTCGGACATGAAGGACAATGCCTTGCCCTTTGGCAAAGAGCCGCTCGAAATCGTCTCGGAGGCCCTCCCTGGGGCCGTTCCGTTGGCCATGGGCATGCCCTTTGGGCACGAAAGTGCCAACGAAGCGTTTATTACCGGCTACCGCTACCGCTTGGTAGTAGATTCGGCTGGTGGACATCTTTCTCCCCTCTAAACGCCGCTGGGCGGGCTACCTCGCGGAAGCAAAAGCACTGATGTACTATCAGCAATTGGGGTATATCCTATGTCTTCAAAATGGCCGACATTTTCGCAGCGAGGTGGACCTCCTACTTTGGCACCCACGGGAAAGACATCTGGTGGCTGTCGAGGTAAAATTCCGATCCCAAGCCCCTGAAATTCTGCCACTTACTTTGCGTCAAGCTCGACGGATTTACCGAGCCGCATGTGCATTGCGACCCTTGCCCTTGAAGGATGAGGAGGTCGAGGTTCAGCTCTGCCTGATCACGGGAAGGTTGGAATCCCCACAAATTCAAGTATTTGCAGAGTTTTATACGCCTTGGGAGTGAAGTTTTGCGGCACGGGAATTGCCTACCTTTGCAGAAATATTAGAACCTGTGAGAGAACAGCGCCCTTCGCGTGGGGGAAAACCTTCGCGTCCGACCAATAAACCGTCTCGCCGTGAGGGCGACGCCGGTCGACCTTCCCGAGCCTCCTTTAGTGAGGAACGCAGCCCTGACGGCCGGCGAAAATTTAGCCTACCCTCCTCGGAAGGGCAGTCATCACGCGGTCCCCGCGAAGACCGCCCCTACGGCGACCGCCCGCAGGGAGATCGTCCTGCACGCTCATTTGGCGATAAACCAGCTTGGGGTGACCGCGCCAAGAAACCCTACGGCGACCGCCCGCAAGGGGATCGTCCCGCACGCTCATTTGGCGATAAACCAGCTTGGGGTGACCGCGCCAAGAAACCCTACGGCGACCGCCCGCAAGGAGATCGTCCTCAGAAAAACTTTGGTCCCCGCGAAGACCGCCCCTACGGCGACCGCCCGCAGGGAGATCGTCCTGCACGCTCATTTGGCGATAAACCTGCTTGGGGTGACCGCGCCAAGAAACCCTACGGCGACCGCCCGCAGGGAGATCGTCCTGCACGCTCATTTGGCGATAAACCTACTTGGGGTGACCGCCCCAAGAAACCCTACGGCGACCGCCCGCAAGGAGATCGTCCTCAGAAAAACTTTGGTCCCCGCGAAGACCGCCCCTACGGCGACCGCCCGCAAGGAGATCGTCCCGCACGCTCATTTGGCGATAAGCCTGCTTGGGGAGATAAGACCCCGAAATCCTTCGGCGCCGGACCCAAGCGCGGAGTTCGAGGAGACCGCGAATACTGGGAAAAGAAGCAGCAACAGCGCGGCAAACCCCGTTACAAGACCGCGGAAGAGTTTGCTCCATCCACGGACGACATGCGTTTGAACAGATTCCTGGCGCACGCCGGCATTTGTTCGCGCCGTGATGCCGATGCATTGATTGCGGACGGCATGGTCACTGTCAATGGCAAGATCATCACCGAAATGGGCTTCAAAGTTGGCCCTGGGGATGATGTGCGCTACGCGGGCGAGCGGTTGAAGTCCGAACGCAAAGTCTATGTCCTACTGAACAAGCCCAAAGGATTTATTACGACCGTGGACGACGAGAAGGCGCGCAAAACCGTGATGGATTTGGTGGCCAATGCGTGCAAGGAGCGCATTTACCCAGTTGGTCGTTTGGACCGCGGCACGACGGGCGTCCTCTTGTTGACGAACGATGGCGCGATGGCCAAGAAATTGACGCACCCCAGCCACGGTGCCAAGAAAATCTACCACGTCACGCTGGATAAACCCCGATGGCGCGATGGCCAAGAAATTGACGCACCCCAGCCACGGTGCCAAGAAAATCTACCACGTCACGCTGGATAAACCCCTGACCCCTGGGGACATGGTTGCCCTCAAAGAAGGATTGGTCCTGGAGGATGGCCCTGTCATGGTGGACAAAGCAGAATTTATCACGCCAGACGATTTTTACAATTTGGGCGTTGAACTTCATGTGGGCCGCAACCGCATTGTGCGTCGAATTTTTGAACACATGGGCTACGAAGTCGTCAAATTAGACCGCACTTCCTTTGCGGGCCTCACGAAAAAGAGCCTGGAGCGCGGCCACTACCGCCTCTTAAACTCGAAAGAGATTTCATTCTTGCAAATGCTGTGATCCGCAAAATCCTCCTTGCCCTCGCCGTACTTCTTGGCCTGGTCATCCTTGGGCTCGGAAGCGTTGTAGCATACTTGCAATCGGATTCGGACAATCTGAGAATTCGACTTCTCGGGGTGGTCAATGAACCGTTGACTGTTCCGGTTCAAGCAACGGGATTGGCGCTCGATATTTTGGGGCAATTCCCAGATATTTCCTTGCGGCTTGACGATGTCTTCATTGAAGACCCATTGCGGCCAGGCACAGGCGATACGCTGCTTTACTTTGAAGAAGTCTATGCGCAATTCGGGCTGTTTAGTGTCCTGCGGGGCGAAACCGTTCTGCGGCGTGTCACCGTCTCGGATGGGGCCCTTAAACTTCGCTGGGAAGCAGATGGCCGAACCAATTTTGACATCCTCCAAGCAGATAGCACCCAATCGACGAGCTACGTCGATCTCCAAGGCTGTACGCTGCTCAATGCGCGCATCCACTTATCCGGGTATGGAGAGAGCCCTTGGGAATTCCCCTTCATTGCAGAGCGGATCAAACTCTCCGGGGTCCTCGATGCCGAACAATTTGATGCCCAAGCCACATGGGAACTTCTCATTCCTCGTTGGAACGACCAATCTGTTCGCATTGGGGGATCGACTGAATTTTATCAAAACAGCGAGGTGGACCAAATTTTGGTCGACCAAGGCCACGTGACAATCAACGACTGGGAACTTGACTTGGAGGGAAGCATTCAACAAGGCATGGGCCAATGGACGGCGCGCGCGCAAGATTTGGACATGAGGGATGTGATGGCCCTGCTCCCTAAGGCTTTGGTTCCCGATCCCAGCACCGTGGTAGCAGATGGGACACTGGACTTGACGGTGGTGGCCAGCACCACCCCCGCTGGATCCCGCATTAAAGCCGAAGGCGATTGGAAGCAAGGCAGCCTGAACGCCAGCAAGGGCTGGATTGTCGGCGAAGAGGTCAGCGCACACGTCGTCTTTGACAACGGGCCACAAGCCCGACTAGAAACAGCCACTTTGGACATTTCCAGCTTTGCCTTCCGATCTCGGAATTCGACGCTCAGTGGGAGCTTTCGGATGGACAATTTGGTGCACCCTCGAGCGCAAGCCCGTCTCAACATTCAGGGCCAAGACAACATTTTGGACATCATGCACTGGCTTGAATATCCCACCTGGGAAGGCAGCCATGGCAGTGTGCAAGGCAGTATTGGTTGGAAACAAACCTTTACTTCACTTGATGCGCTCGCTACCCAGGGGCTCTGGCTAGGGCAATGGTCCGGTTCCCTCGAGGTGCAAAAGGGGCATCTGGCCATCCAAGGGGTGCCACAACCCACCAAGCTTCCTTCGGCCCGACTTGAGCTGCGCGGACAAGATCTCTACATCGCGGAAGCAACCGTTCAAACAGGGAGCACCCAGGCACGTCTTCAGGGCACCGTGCACAACTTCCTCAATGATGACCTCTACCACTACCAGCTGCGTATTACCGGCCGTGAATGGCGCATGGAGGACATTACTGAATGGGAAATTTGGAACGGCAACTTCACGGGAGCCCCCGACGATGGGGAGGAATTTGCCGACACATACGACCTCGAATTGGCCGTGGACCGCATGCGTTTCGGCACATTTTCCGCCACCGACGTTTCGGGGCGCTTCTCCGGCAAAGGGCTGCATGTCGAATCAGACAACCTATTTCTGCGCCATTCAGGGGGTAGCCTCGCCGGCCGAGTCGAGTGGTTGCCCTTGCCTCAGGACCGTGCGCAATTGCTCTTAGATGGCCGCATCCAAAAGGTCGACTTGAAGGCCCTCATGCAATCCATGGACAATTTTGGCCAAACCCAATTGACCGACAAAAACCTATCTGGAATCTTGGATGCGCAATTCCGCATATCGGTGCCCCTTGACGCCGACCTGAATGCACAATCCGACGCCCTCTTGGCCACGGTGGATTTTCAAGTCAACAAAGGCCGAATCACCCAGTTTGATCCCCTGCTGGAACTGTCTCGCTTTGCTGAAGTCGAGGATTTGAAAGATGTCCGCTTCGGCACGGTCCAAAATCAGCTTCGCATCGCCAACGAAATCGTTTTCATTCCAGAAATGACCCTCGAAAACAATGCACTGCTTCTCAAAGTGGCGGGTCAGCACCGCTTTGACAACGTCATGGATTTTACGCTCCAAATGCAATTGCGCGATCTCGTGGGCGGCAAAAAGACCCCCCGATCCAAAGACCTCGATGCCTTTATCGCCGAAGAATCCACCCGTGGACCGGTGTGGATCCCAATTCACATTTTTGGCCCCGCCGATCATCTCAAGTTTTCCCTCGACCGGAAAGCGCTGACCCAAGACATCAAGTCGTCCGTCCAAGACGATTGGAAAAAGCAAGGAGAAGACCTTCGCAACCTCTTTCAGAAGCCTGTTGAGCGCCCACTGGTACCCGAGAAAAAATACCAGTTTGAGTGGGAGGAGGAGCCCGATACAAATCGTTCGTTCAGCCAAAGAGTGCGTTCGTTCAGCGGGCTCTAAAGCTTCGTCAAGAAACTTGTGGCGGGTAATTTTTTCTCATACATTTGAATCATGCGACGTACACTATTTGCATTGGCTTTCATGTTGTTGGGTTTTGCCGGACAGGCTCAAACGAATCCCAACCCCAACAATGAATGCGGTGTTTTCGCCCCCAATGCCTTCACGCCCAACCGCGACAATACCAACGACGAGTTCCGTGTGTTGGTTGCGGAAGCGTGTGAGCCTTTGGAGTACCGTCTGCGCGTATTTGACCGCTACGGTCGCCTCGTTTTTGAAAGCATCAATCCGACCGAATCCTGGGATGGCTCATACAATGGCCGTCAACTCAAGGAAGGGGTCTACCTCTGGCACCTTTTGGCGCTCTACACCGTACCTAGCGGCCAAGAAACCACTCGCCTTGAAGAAAAAGGCAGCGTGGTCTTGATGCGCTAAGCGTTTAGACTTTACCTATCCAACCGGAGCGCTGTCTCCGGTTTTTTTATGCCCACTGTCTAGGAACTTTTCACGCTCCCCTGCGTTTTCCTCCCATGCGTTCGTTCCTCCCATGCGTTCTTCTCCTCTGGTCCGCCAGCCTGTTTGGACAATCCAGCCAAATGGTCTTTGACCTCTCGGCCCCGGAGGTGGAGAAACTCCCAAAAGGTGCCCAATGGATGGTCTCCCTTCACGATGCGAAGGGAGCCCTGATCCAGCAATTCCCCTTTCCGGCGAGCGACACAAAGCAACGCGTGGTCATTGGCCCAAAAAAAGTAGGCACCTACACCGCCTCCTACTACCTCGACCTCAATGGAAATAACGAATTGGACAAAGGGCTTTTTGGGCAGCCTTTGGAGCCTTATGCCTTCTCCAACGGGGCGCGGAGCATGTTTTCCAAACCAAGCCTAGAAAGCCAACGTTTTCAGTTTTCAGGCACGCCCATTCGCGTGGAGCTCCTGTTTCATTTTGGGGGTTGAGGGCTAGAGGGCTAGAGGGCTAGAGGGCTAGAGGGCTAGAGGGCTTGGTAAATAAACCGAAAGTTCCGGCGCGCAGCGAAGGTCCGCACCACATTTCAAGGATAAAAGAGATGAAACGTTTAAGCGAATTGGCTTCAGCGCGAAGCGCGAGCTCTCTAGCCCTTTACAGCGAAGGTCCGCACCACATTTCAAGGATAAAAGAGATGAAACGTTTAAGCGAATTGGCTTCAGCGCGAAGCGCGAGCTCTCTAGCCCTTTAGCCCTCCAACAAAAACGGCAATACCGCGTCTTGAAAGGGCTGCGGTTGCTCCGCATGCACCCAATGGCCCGCTCCTGGGACGGATTCCAACCGAGCCAGGGGGAAATGATCCATGATGCCACTCCAATCTTCATCCAAAATGTATCCACTGCGTTCGCCCCGAACGAACAAGGTCGAGCCAATGAAGCGGTCTTCAGCGGCCAAGGATTGGCCTATCCGGCCCATTTGACCTTCGAGGACGGGCAGATTGAATTTCCACCCCAAATTCCCCTCGGGTTTCCATTCCAAATTTTTCAACAAAAACTGACGCATCCCCCAATCGGGCATGGCTGATTCCAGAGCGCGGTCCGCCTCGGTTCGGCTTTTTAATGTGGTAAAATCCAACTGATGCATGGCATCCACGACAGATTGATGGTGCGGAGGGTAGGCCTTCGGGCCAATGTCTACAACGACCAAGCGTTCCACCAATTCCGGATATTGGCAAGCCAAAGCCATCGCCGTTTTTCCTCCCATGCTATGTCCAAGCCACCGCACAGGCCGCTCTCCAAAATGCTCTAAGGCATAGGCACGCACATCCTCCACCATGTCAGCATAGGTATGGGAGCCGGCATGCGGGGACCGTCCGTGGTTGCGTTGGTCCACCAGGTGGACATCCATGCCCTGTTCGCCCCAGGTTCGGGCATGCGAGGCCCAGTTGTCCCCCATGCCAAATAAGCCATGCAGCACAACCAAGGGTTCCCCCCCATTGCCCATGATTTTACTCGCGAGAGGAAGAACGGCCATCAGCGTTCCAATAAATGACGGTAGCGTTGTACGGTGTTCTCGAGTCCCAGATACAGCGCCTCCGAAATCAACGCGTGGCCGATGCTCACCTCATCGAGGCCGGGCATATGCTGGGCAAAAAACTGGAGATTCTCTGAACTCAAATCATGGCCTGCATTCACGCCCAACCCAACAGATTTGGCCCATTGGGCGGCATGCACATAGGGCGTGACGGCCGCCAAGGGGTCGGAGGCGTACCCAACCGCATAGCCCTCCGTGTACAACTCGATGCGGTCTGCCCCAAGGTCTGCCGCCGCGCGAATGCGGTCCTCTTGGCATTCCATAAAGACAGAGGTTCGAATCCCGGCTTGGCGAAATTCCGCCAAAATCGGGCGAAGAAGGTCCCCATTGCGTACCGTATCCCAGCCCGCATTACTCGTGAGTACGTCCGGCCCATCCGGGACCAAGGTGACCTGCTCTGGTCGGCATTCTAGGACCAAATCGATAAAACGACGGTCTGGATAGCCTTCAATATTGTACTCGGTATGCACTACCTCGCGCAAGGCGCGGGCATCGGCGTAACGAATGTGGCGTTCATCGGGACGCGGATGAATCGTGATGCCTTGGGCACCGAATTCTTGAATCCGAATGGCCGCGTCGAGCACATTGGGTACATTCCCTCCCCGTGCATTGCGCAGGGTGGCTATTTTATTAATGTTGACGCTCAAACGGGCGGGTTGCGATGCCATATCAGAGAATTTGGCCCAAAGTTCGGGCATCCGGGCTAACTTCGTCCTATGTTGGATTGGAATGACCTTCTTTTAACCCACCCGGCCCCGCTTTCGGAAACCTGTTCTGAGGCGGAGTACCTGGCGCGAACGAGCGAAAGCCGAACGCGCTTTTGGCCCGTCGTGGATGAAGGCGTCTACACGGGACTCATGGGTCCTGATGGGCATGTTCTTTCCGTACCCCCCTTGCAAGCGGCCCAACACCCCGTTGATGCCCTGGCCGTGGCCAGTGCTTGGCAAGTGGACATCGTGGCCGTCTGCGACAGGAACCTCTGGCAAGGAAGCTATAAAAGCCAGGATCTTGCCGACCGGATTGGTCAGCAATGGGCATTCCAGCTCCCTGGATCCACCATTTGGTTTGAACACTCGATGCACACCCCTTTTGGGGGCGAATGGATTCGCGGCATCGAAGCCGAAGGCGTTCGGGTTGTGGCATTTTCCACTGATTTCGTAGCCGAGCGCAGCGTTTTTCGCTCTTTTGCCCGGCTTGATCAACCGGATCCCACGGCGGCTTTGGCCACCTTGGAGCGATTTGGCTGCACGATTCTCGGGTACTACCCAAAGGGGCACCGCGCCGAGGAAGTCGAAGACAACCTTGATCACTTACTTCATTATTTGGACCTTTAAGCATGGCACGGGTAGCAATCTTTGGCAAACGCATTCCGGACGAGGTCCAAACTTTTGTTGAGCGCACGATTGATTCGTTGATTCAAGAGGGCTGTGACCTGGTTATGTACCGCGGTTTTCAGCACCGAATCAATGAACAATGGTCCGTCGGATGGGCCTTCCCGGAGTTTAAAAATGCCCAAGAACTGCAGGCATGTGCCCCGGACTTTTTACTGGTGATCGGCGGGGATGGAACCATCCTCGATGCCACGACCCTTGTTGAGCGCTCGGACATCCCCATCATTGGCTTGAATACTGGACGACTTGGATTCCTTGCCAACATCACCCGCGACGAAGCGCCGATGGCCTTGAAGGCGATTTTGGCTGGCGACTATACGCTCGATGAGCGAAATGCCCTAGAGGCCCATACCGCTTCGGACGACATCATTCAGCCCAATTTTGCCTTGAACGAAATCGCAGTCAGCCGAAAAGGCACCACTAGCATGATTTCCATCCATGTCTCCCTCAATGGAGAATTTCTCAACACCTACTGGGCAGACGGATTGCTGATCTCCACTCCTACGGGGTCTACGGGCTACAATTTGAGCTGTGGGGGGCCCATTCTGCTCCCAGGAAGCAACAATTTCATCCTCACGCCGATCGCTCCACACAATTTGACCGTGCGTCCGCTCGTTATACCTAATGCCGACACCATCACCATCAAGGTGGAGGCCCGGGAGGGCAATTTCCTGGCGTCATTGGACTCGCGTGTATTCACCTTGGACTGCGAAACAGAGCTCACTTTGCGGAGGGCTGATTTCCGCTTCAAACTAGTGCGCACCGTGTATACTGATTTCGCTTCCACCTTGCGCAATAAACTGCTCTGGGGATTGGATCGCAGGAACTGAGCTCCGCCGGCTATTTGTATCTTCGCAGGCTGAATATGGGCAACATACGTCAACTTCTTTTTTTTGCATTCGCATGGGCTTCCTTGGGAGCCTGGGCGCAGCGTTCTCAGGAATTGACCGTGAGCTGGGGAGGAACCCACCTGATGAGCGATGTGGGGCCAGCCGGGCCCTTTCTCCCGCAAGGAGGGAGCTGGGATGTAGATTACCGTTTGCAAGCCCATCCGCATTACGCTTTCCACCTGGGCTACAGCGAAGGCGTTTTAGAAGCCAACGATGCGTTGAGCACTTGGGCTGAGCGCCAGCAGCGCCAATTTCATGTCCAAACGCCATTCCGAAGCGTGCAAGCTCGAATGGAAGTCGACTTCTTTCCACAAAACATTCCATCTTTTCGCTTTCAGCATAGTCCATACCTCTTTGCGGGACTCGGACTGCTGTCTTTTGAACCGCGGGGATATTACCAAGGAGAGTGGATCCCGCTTCAGCCTCTGGGCACCGAAGGACAGGGCACCTCGGTGAACCCCGAAGCACGCTATGCCACTCGGGCACGCACCCTCCCTTTTGGTTTGGGCTGGAGAGCGCAGCTCAATGCCTTTTGGGTGGTCAACATGGAAGCGACTTGGACGCAAACGACGACCGACTACCTTGATGATGTTCATGGCACCTATGCAGACGCTACCGTCATCCAAGAATCCTATGGCGATGCGGCCGCCTACTTTGCGGACCCCTCGGGCTTAAATCTCCCAGTTGGGATGGCGCGAGGCAATGCCCAAACGACGGACTCGTACTTTGTTTTACGACTAGGCATGGGGCTTCACTTGGAAGCCTTCATGGAAAAATGCGCTTCCTTTTTATACCGATGAGCCTCCCTACCCACATCGCAATTATCATGGATGGCAATGGCCGGTGGGCCAAGCAGCAAGGCTTCCGCACGCGCATTCGAGGCCACGAGGTGGGGGTTGAAGCCCTGCGCCGCACTGCCCAATCCTGTGCAGAACTCGGCGTGAAATATTTGACCGTCTATGCCTTTTCGGAAGAAAACTGGGCCCGTCCAAAAGCCGAAGTAAACGCTCTGATGCGCATTTTGGTGAGTAGCCTCAGTAAGGAGATGCCCACCTTGATGAAAAACGGCATCAAGCTCCAGGCCATCGGAAAGCTGGACTTGCTCCCAAAAAGTGCCCAGCGCGAATTGCAGGAGGTGAAAGACGCGACCGCCGGGAACTCAACCTTGGTCTTAACCCTCGCCTTGAGCTATGGTAGCCGTCAGGAAATCCTGCAGGCAACGAAAACTCTTGCGCGCGAAGTCCAGCTGGGCCAGCGCAGCCTTGACAGCATTGATGAAACCGCGTTTGGCCAAGCCCTGTACACCCATTCCATGCCCGACCCCGATTTGGTAATCCGAACCAGTGGGGAGCAGCGGATTTCAAATTACCTCCTTTGGCAAATTAGTTACGCCGAATTGATCTTCATGCCCGTACTTTGGCCCGATTTTTCCAGAGAACATCTAGAAGAAGCCTTGTCCCAATATGCTGCGCGCGAGCGCCGCATGGGCAAAACCAGTGAACAACTCAACGAGAAAAGCACCTGATGAAACGACGATTCTTACGCCTGAGCACAGCTGCTTTTTTAGCCCTGGCCTCTTTCTCGAGCTTTGCTCAAATCCAACTGGGTCAAGCCATTGAGATCAAGCCGGAAGTCGATTATGAAATTGGCGGCATCACTGTGACCGGGGCAGATCAACTGGATCCGACCATGGTTGGCCTCCTTTCAGGCTTGAATGTCGGCGACAAGGTCCAATTCCCCTCTGAACGCGTCGGTCAGGCCATCCGCAATCTCTGGGACCAGGAGTTGTTCTCCGACGTTCAACTCTTCGTGGTCCAGAAAGTCAACCGCACAGTCTACCTGGAATTCCGGTTGACCACCCTTCCCAAGTTGAGCAAGTACTACTTCACAGGCATCAAAAAGGGCAAGCAAGATGCCCTCCGCGAGCTGCTTGAGCTCACCCGCGGCATGGTGGTCTCCGAAAACCTCAAGATCACAGCAGAAAACGCTATCCTCAAGCATTTCAAGGAAAAAGGATTTCCCGATGCCACGGCAAAGATCGCCACGGAACGCGATAGCATGCTGCTCGACGCCGTCGTGCTTCGCATTGACATTGTTCCGGGACCACGTCTTCGAATTGATGACATCGTTTTTCACGGGAACACCGCCCTGACCGATGGCAAACTCCGCCGCGTCATGGACGACACGCACCGCTATCGGAAGTGGAACATTTTTACCACCTCCAAGCTCCAGAAAGAAAAGCTAGAGGCAGACAAGGTCCTCATTGTGGAAGCATACAATGAAGCGGGCTACCGCGACATGCGCATCCTCAAGGATAGCATCTACCGCGTGGAGGACAAGTTGAAGATCGACATCTTCATCGAGGAAGGCCGCCCGTACTATTTCCGAAGCATCAGCTTCTATGGCAATTCCAAGTACCCGACAGAGGTGCTCGAATCCATTCTGAAAATTCGCGCCGGAGATCGCTACGATGCCAAAGCCCTGAATACACGCATCAACGGAGATCCCAACAGCAACGATATTTCTTCGCTCTACCTGAACAATGGCTACCTCTTTGCCAACGTCATTCCCGTAGAGGTCAAAGTGGAAAACGACTCCATTGACATGGAAATCCGCATTCGCGAGGGCCGCCAAGCCACTGTCCGCAAAGTCATTGTGAACGGCAACGAGCGAACCAATGACCATGTGGTTTATCGGGAGATTCGCACCCGTCCGGGCGATTTATTCTCCAAGGCAGACATCATGCGAACCGTCCGCGAATTGGGGCAATTGGGCTACTTTGATCCCCGCCAAATCACCCCCGTACCCGTACCCGACCCGGTAACTGGCACCGTGGATTTGGAATACACCGTGGTGGAGCAATCCACAAGCCAGCTCGAACTGCAAGGTGGTTGGGGAGCCTATGCCGTGGTGGGAACTTTGGGCTTAAACTTCAACAACTTCTCGTCGCGCAACCTCTTCAACAAGAAGGCATGGCAGCCCCTTCCTGCAGGCGATGGCCAAACCATCACCATCCGCGCACAAACCAACGGCACCTATTACAGCTCCTACAACTTTAGCTTCACAGAGCCCTGGTGGGGCGGGAAGAAGCCCAATTCGGTGACTTTTTCGGCCTACCACAACACGATGAACTACAACGGCCGAACGGACAGTACGGCCCAAAAGATTGCCATCACCGGGGTAACCTTGGGTCAAGGGCAGCGTTTGAAGTGGCCGGATGATTACTTCACCCTCTACCATGCTTTGGAGTACCGCCGATTTGACATCAACAACTACCCATTTGTCGGTGGAAACTTCACCACAGGTATCGCGAATTCGGTGGCCTACACCTTGAGTTTGCGCCGAGACAACCGCGACTTGCCCATCTTCCCAACTCGGGGATCAAGCATTGCCTTTAGCCTCGAAGCCACCCCCCCCGTTTCTTTGGTGGACGGGCGCGACTACACCAAGTTGAGCACGGAGGAAAAGTTCAAATTCATCGAATACCACAAGTGGAAGTTTACGGGCGACTACTATGCGGAGATCATGAAGAACTTTGTTATCCGTTCCTATTCAGAGTTTGGCTTCTTGGGGTCCTACAACAAGGACTACGGCTTGCCGCCATTTGAGCGCTACTACCTCGGCGGAGATGGCCTTCAAAACTTTGTCCTGGACGGGCGAGAAATCATCGGCCTTCGCGGGTATACCAACTACAGCTTGACCCCAGACGGCGGCGGCGCCCTCTACAACAAGTTCACGACGGAGTTGCGCTATTTGCTGTCGCCCAACCCGAATGCCCAAATCTTCGTTCTGGCTTTCGCCGAGGCGGGTAACAACTACGACAACTTCGCAGACTACCGCCCGTTTGAACTCAAGCGTTCTACAGGGGTCGGTTTGCGCATCTTTATGCCCATGTTTGGTCTTCTCGGCGTGGATCTGGGCTATGGCTTTGATAACTTGCCGGGCCAAAACGGATCTTCCGGTTGGCAAACACACTTCGTACTCGGTCAACAATTCTAAGCATGCGACGCATTTGGTTTCTCCTTGCATTTCTGGGCATGACCACGATGGGCATGGCCCAGCGTCTTGGCTATGTGGATACGCAGGCCATCTTGAATGCTATTCCCGAATACAAGCAAGCCCAAGCAGAAATTGAGCGACTATCGAAGCGCTGGGAGGGCGAGGTGGCCAGCCTTTTTGAAGATGCGTCGGCCCTACAGGCTCAGCTAGACGCCGAATCGGTGCTCCTCACGCCCGATATGATTGCCGAGCGCAAGGCTGCCATTCAAACGACACGCGACACCGCTCGTTCGCGCCAAATGCGCTACTTCAGCCCTGAAGGCCAGCTCTTCGAAAAGCGGGAAGAGCTCGTCGCCCCGGTGCAAGCCCTCGTAGCCGGCGCCATCAAGGAGGTGGCCCGCAAAAAGAAATTGGATTTTGTCTTCGACAAAGGCTCGTCTGTCAGTGTGGTGTACGCCAACGAGTCCAATGATATCACCCAAGACGTACTCCAACAACTCGGTTACTGAAATCACTACTTTTGACCCCTATGAAAAACGCACTAAAAGTTCTCGCCCTGGTCGCTATGACCGCAGCCCCCGCTCTCGGCCAATCCTTGGTTGGACACATCAACGTCGACAGCCTCCTCGTTGAGATGCCCGACTACAAGAAAGTCATGGAAGCCCTCCAAGCAGAGCAGGCCAAATTTGAAAACGAAGCCAAAGAAATGAATGCCGAGTTGGAGAAGGGCGCACAAACCCTCCAAGCCAACGCGGGAACCTGGACCGAACTTCGTCAGCGCCAAGAGCAGCAGCGCCTGCAGGAGATGTACAACAACATCCAGCAGTACATGCAAAGCGCCCAGCAGGAACTCCAATCCAAGGAGATCGAATTGATCACTCCCGTTCTGGAAAAATTGCAAAATGCCATTGATGCGGTGGCCGCTGAGAAGAACGTTGCGTACGTCCTCGACGCATCGCAGAGCAAAGGCATGGTCATCTACGCCAAGGGCGGCATGAACCTCATGTCCGCTGTCAAGGTAAAATTGGGCATGTGATGAAACGTTCAGACGGCCCGATTGGGCTGTTTGATTCGGGCGTCGGCGGATTGACGGTGGCTCGGGCGATCGCTCGAAAGCTACCCCATGAACGCCTGCTTTATTTTGGCGATACGGCCCACTTGCCGTACGGCGAAAAATCCCCCGAAGCCATTCGCTCGTATGCCTTGGGTATTTCCAAGCATTTGATGGCGCAGGGCGCTAAAGCCATCGTGGTAGCCTGCAATTCGGCCTCCGCGGTGGCTTTGGACGTCTTGAAAGAAGAGCTGGACATTCCCGTCTACAATGTGATTGATCCCGTTGTGCATTACCTGCACCGCAAACACGCCAAGAACATTGGCATTTGGGGGACTCGGGCCACGGTGGCCTCCGGCATTTACCCACGCAAATTGGCTGAGTTACTGCCCCAATCCGAGGTGCGCCCGATGGCGACGCCCCTCCTTGTTCCTGTGATTGAAGAAAACCTCTTGCGGGGAGACGTGACCGATGCCGTGGTGCAACTCTACCTCGATGATGCCCGCATGGCGGGTATTGAGCACCTCGTACTCGCCTGCACCCACTACCCCCTCATTGCTTCCCAAATCGCCAAACAGCTCGAGGAAAAAGTTCATCTCCTGCGCATCCCCACCATTGTGGCCAATTCGGTCGCCAAGCATTTGGAGGAAGGGGGGTTGTTGCGCTCAACACCCGCTGAAGCGCCGCATCATTTTGCCGTGTCCGACTACACCGACAGCTTTGCGAAGATTTCCCGCATCTTCTTCGGGAAGGGCATCCATCTCGTTGAGGAAAACATCTGGGCCTCCTGAGGGGCCTCGCAGACACCTGTACACCGGCTAGGCCGCTGGCACTGCGTCCCCAACAATTTTTCCGCTGAGCAAGCACAACGGAATACCTCCGCCAGGGTGGGCCGACCCCCCACAGAAATACAGATTTTTGAGGCTTCCCCGATTGGGATGGCGCAAGAAGGCCGCCATGGCTGAATTGCTACTGGAACCATACAGGGCTCCGCGGTCACTGCTCGTACGCGATTCGATGCGAACGGGATCCAAGAAGTCTTCCTCAACGATGTGCGGGGCGATGTCAACACCGAGTACACGATGAATTTTGGCCAAAATAGCCTCCCGAGCTTGGTGTCGAAGGGCGTCCCAGTCCTGCCCATCGTTGGAGGGGGCATTGATCATGACAAACCAGTTTTCTCCCCCCTTTGGGGCATCTTCCGGTACGTCTTTGGACGTGATATTGATGTAGACCGTCGGGTCGGGGAAGAGGGTTTTGGTCTCAAATAAGGCCTGAAACTCCCCTTCGTACTGGTCACTGAAAAGGATGTTGTGGAGGTTGAGTTCCGGAAATAAGCGGTCTAGCCCCCAATAAAATATCAAGGCCGAGGAGGAACGCTCCGCGCGCAGCGTAGCTTCTGGAGCGGGAAGTTGGGGCAATAAGCGTCGGTAGGTGGGTGTGACGTCCATGTTGCTGACGACCACCTCGGCACCCAGCACTTCGCCCGATTCGAGGCGTATCCCCGTCGCGCGACGGCCTTCGTAGGTGATTTGGGCCACCCGATGACCGTAGTGAAACTCGACCCCCTGGCGTTCCGCGAGAGCGACCAAACTATGCGTGATGTCCACCATGCCGCGCTTGGGTAAAAACGTTCCCACTCCAAATTCCAAATGTGGAATCATGCACAAGGTACCCGGGGCTTGGTATGGGCTTGAACCATTGAAGGTGGCATAGCGGTTAAACAGCTGTACCATGTGGGGCGAAACAAACCGTTTCCGGTGCATGGCATCCATCGTGCGGGTCAATCCCAAAGAGGGGACGGCCGCCAATGTTCGGAAAATCGCCGGCCGTAGGTAGGTGCGCCAACTGTGCAGGGAGCGCTCCAGGAAAAATCCCGACGTGGCCTGGTATTGCGTGCGAGCCAAGGCCAAATGGGCCCGGGTATGGGCCGCCGGTTCGCCTAGTTGTTTTTCGGCCTCTAAGGCAAAGGCCTCGGGATCGCTGTGCGCTACCAAGCGCGTCCCATCCTCCCAGAAATACCGGCAGGATTCATCTTTCTTTAGGTAGGGGAAATGGTCGGCGGCCTGCTCCCCACAGAGGGTAAACAAGGCTTCGACATGTTCCGGCAAGGTGAACAAGCTGGGGCCCGCATCAAAGCGGTAGGCCCCGAGCCGAAATTGACTCAACTTCCCCCCGGGATACGTGTTGGCCTCATGGACCTCGACGGCATAGCCTTTCCGGGCCAGTCGGATGGCGGCCGAAATGCCGGCAATCCCCGATCCAATGATGCGGGCTACGGGTGGGTTTGTTCTCTCCATGCTTGAACCGCTTTGCGTACGCTACCCTTGGCCAACAACAGTTCTTGCGCTTTGTTTGCGTCCAGCCCTGTCTGGGCCGCCACCATAGCCGTCCCGCGGGCGACGAGTTTTTCGTTGCTCAGCTGCATGTCCACCATGCGGTTGCCTTGAACATGCCCCAGCTGAATCATCAAGGTGGTGGAGAGCATGTTCAATATTAGTTTTTGCGCCGTCCCGGATTTCATCCGAGTGGAGCCGGTAATGAATTCAGGGCCGACCACCACTTCGATGGGGAATTCTGCCGCTTGGGCGACGGGGGAGCCCGGATTGCATACAATGGCACCGGTAACACAGCCGAAGGTTCGAGCGGCTTGAAGCCCTCCCATGACATAGGGGGTTCGCCCACTGGCTGCGATTCCTACCACGGCATCCTGAGGGCTGATCTGGTGGGCACAGAGGTCCGCCCATGCTTGCTCGGGATCATCCTCCGCAAACTCGACAGCCTTTCGAATGGCCCCGTCGCCCCCAGCGATCAGGCCAACGACCCGGCCATGGGCGACGCCAAAGGTGGGCGGACATTCGGATGCATCGACGATGCCCAAACGGCCCGACGTGCCAGCCCCAATATAAAACAAGCGTCCTCCCGCCTTCATTTGAGGTAAAATTGCATCGACCAAGGCCTGGACGGCCGGGATGGCACGCTCCGTCGCCTGGGCCACTTTGTGGTCCTCCGCATTGATGCCCGCGAGGATGTCCGCGGTTGAACGATGTTCAAGGCCGTCGTGCAGCGATTCCGATTCGGTTACCCAAGTCATACATGGTCATTTTTAGTCAGGACCGCCACGAAGTAGCCATCGGAATGGGCGTGTGCTGGAGATATGCGTACCATCTCCTCTAAGCTAAACTGCGGCTGGGCTTTGACAAAGGCCTCCACTTGGGCTTCATTTTCTTCGGGCAATATGCTGCAGGTTGCATAGACTAACCGTCCACCGACCCGCAATGCCCCGGGATAGCGCTGCAAGATGCGCGCTTGCACCTCCAAGGTGCGCTCCAAGTGCTCCGGGAGAAGTTTCCATTTGGTGTCCACATCGCGGCGGATGACGCCTGTTCCGCTGCACGGCACATCCAAAATCATTTTATCGGCCCAAGCTCCCCGCTCCAAGACATCCGCGGTATGTACAATGTGCTTGGTCGTGAGGATGGATACCCCGGCGCGTTGCGCGCGTTTGACGGCTTCCCCCAATTTGTAGGCTTCGATGTCCATGCACAGAATTTCGCCCCGGTTCTGCATCAGGGCCGCCATGTGCAGGGCTTTCCCTCCCGCCCCAGAGCAGCCGTCCAAAATGCGGTCTCCGGGCTGAGGATCCAGATAGGGGGCAATGCACTGCGAGCCCCCGTCCTGAACTTCGTACCAGCCTTCCTGGAAAGAGGGCAGGTGTTGCAAGCGCGGGCGCTTGCTCAAGACAATGGCCTCCGGACGCACGTCCGAGGCTTCCGCCTCGATGCCCTCTGCGGCAAGGCGTTCCAAAACACGTTCCCGCGTAGACCGCAAGGTGTTCACACGAAGAATAACCTGCGCCGGTTGGTTGAGGGCATGTGCCAAGGCTGGCCACTGCGCCCCGAGGGCGGCATCGGCACGGGCATCCAACCAAGCTGGATAGCTCTCGCGAACACCAAGGGGCAAATCCTCCGGGAGGATCAAAGTCCCCTCCACTTGCCAGGCCCAGTACAGTTCAAACAATTCTTTGAGTTTCTTGCGTTTGAGGCTTGGTTCCTCCCCAAGGAGCGCCCAGAGCAAGCGCCACCATCGGACCATTTCATAGCTATGCTGGGCGACAAAGGCACGGTCCCGAGCACCCCATTTTTTGTTGGCGCGCAGCACTTTGTCCACCACGCGGTCCGCATACCATCCTTTCCCGAAAGACCACTCTAAGACCTCCAAGACGCCGGCGACCAAATTGGGATAAAGTTTCATGCGGGAGACCAGGAATCAGGGTTTTGGAGGGCATACAGTTCGGCATACACTCCGTCCTGTTGGACCAACGTACTGTGGGTGCCCTCTTGGGTCAATCGCCCCTCTTCGAGCACATAGATGCGATCGGCCAAATGCACACAGCTCAACCGCTGCGTAATCAAAAGGGCCGTGACACCCTGAAGTTTCTCGCGCAAGTCGGAGAGAATATTGACTTCCGTGTCGGTGTCGACCGCGGACAAGGCGTCGTCCAGGACCAACATCGGCGGTTTTTTAATCAAGGCACGCGCAATGCTCACCCGTTGTTTTTGGCCACCACTTAGGGTCACCCCTCGCTCGCCCACCACCGTGTCAAATCCTTTGGGGAAGCCCCGGACATCTTCTGCCACATGCGCCAGTTCGGCATATTCTTCCACCACTTCCCGCCCCGCATCCATGGTGCCAAAAGCAATGTTTTCC
>Ga0208929_1000143_pt1 | contig 20418 bp, 17 predicted proteins | sample Colrivmet1548A02_FD_187647 | JGI IMG/M metagenome (GOLD analysis project Ga0208929, IMG submission 187647) | Estuarine microbial communities from the Columbia River estuary - metaG 1548A-02 (SPAdes) (version 2) | ecosystem: Environmental > Aquatic > Marine > Intertidal zone > Estuary | place...
CCTTCCACCCCACCAAGAGTCGATACGGCTCCATTTGTTGTTGTAAATGATGCGCCTGCAGTTTGATCGAAAATATCTAGTTCATTAGAGATTCCTAAAATGCTTGGCGTATTTGGAGTGCCCGGCATTAATCCATCTGCTGAATTTGCTCCCGTAATTGGCAATCCCATTAATGGATCGGTATTTGCAAGAATTCCTTGTAAGTTTCCGATAGATCCATCTGTGTCTTCTGATTTCAAAACGCCCATTAGACCATTTGCAACACCACCCATTGACAAATATGAATCAATTAATGTTGTGTTTTTCTTTGTGTTGTTCACGCTCGTTCCTTGGTATACCTTAAAACCAAAATTTGGATCGTTGTAAAAAGCAGTCGATGTTTCTATCATCAATGGATGTTGCACATTTCCGAATAAATTCACCAACTTGTATCCAGGCAACAAATTTGCGTAAACACGGTAAGTTGTTGAACCAACATACAATGGATAAACAGCCCCGTTATTTAATGCATCAATTGAATCTGCCGCATTGGAAATGTAAAATTTTTCTACCACAACTCCTTCTAAACCTACTTGAGCAGTTGTTTTAGTTAAGAATCCGGATAGAGCAAGAAAACTAATAGAAAGTACAATTTTTTTCATAGGATTTAGATAAAGTGGTTTTTATTTATTCGATATTAAAGATTTGTGCAAGACCTCTTTTTCAATTGGATCTTTGGCAACGTAATTAACGATACTTCCGTCTGCATTTCGAAGCATCAGGTTTAATTCATAACTTAATTGTCCTTTGGTTGTGATTTGAGCGATAAGAAGGGTGTTTGAGTTTAATGAATCTACCCCAGCAACTCCTTTGCCCATGCAAGCCCATGCGCCATTTTCGATGCGAAACGAATTTCCTATTGTTTCTGATCCTAAAACACGGACATTAGAGTCTATATGGTACAAAGTTATTTTCGGTAGGTTCTCAGTTCGCAAGAATCCATTGCGTTGTTGTAAAGCAAAACCCATTTTCTTTTTGTCGGACATTAAAAAACCTTTTTCAAATGGAAGTATTGTTCCGAAATCTTTTAAAGTGTCTGCTTCTTTTAATACACCCATGAAGGCTTCTCCTGCAGGACCGATCGTAATCCATGAGTCCAGGGCGGCAATGTTTTTTTTGTAGGAACGTTCTGGAATTCTCAGCGGATGTTCTGCTCCATTATCTAAATGGTTGTAGATAGATTCAGTGGATTTGATTTCCAAAGGATGTCCAGGTGCTCCGTAAGCAGCCATAAAGTGACAACCTGGAGCCATGTCAACATAAATACGGTACGTCGTGCTTCCAACGGGAAGTTCTCCACTCAAGTGTTTTTTGGCGTTATCTTTTTTACTAGAAACATAGTATTTCTCTACGATGATTCCTTCTAAAGCATTTTGCGCCTGAATGTTCACAAATGACATTATAAGAAGAACAAAGAAAACGGTTTTTTTCATGTTGCAAGTTTACGACGACTATGTTTTTTCTGGATTAAAATCAGGTTAACTTTAAATGAAAAACAGATTAAGAACTAAGGGTAATTTCTTGTTTTATGTATTTTTTTTAAATAAAAAATAGTTTGGCTTAATCTTGTATTATCGATTTAAAGGAACGAATCAATTAAGCACCTTGAGAACAAGTGTTGCAGTTGAGTGTTTTAGCGTAAATTCGTTCTACTTTAATCGATACAAATGAAAAAAACATTCTTAATTGTCCTTGCGTTACTTGGCACTGAACTCCATGCGCAAATTGATAATACGATGTACGGTTTGTACCGCATTTTAAATCCAACTAGTGTGCAGTTAGCAAGCATCGACCCAATTAACGGGATGATTACACCGATTGGTGCAGTGAACACCTTGAGTACTTCGATTAATGCGACCGGAGCAGCCTTGAATCCATACAACATGAGCTATACGTATCAAGATGAAGATTCGTGGCTATCGGTGGATTTGCAAAATGGCACGGTATTGAATGATGTTACGGTCACACTACCGAATACAATTGGAGATTTCAATAATTTCCGTTTCAATACCGCTGACACCAATATGTATGGATTATATAGCCAAGTCATTTATGATCCGCTTACTGGGATAATAACGGGAGATATGCGTCTTGCGACCTGTGATTTAACAAGTGGTGCCGTTTCGATTATTTCTCCGACTTCCATCGCGCAAAGTTATACGATGACCGGAAGTGCCATTGATCCTTATTTAATGGTTTACTATTTTGAATCTGAAGGAAAATTTGTCGGACTCGACCTATATAACGGTCAAGTTTACAGTGAGCCAATGATTACCTTAATGGGAAATGGAATAACGTTTGATAATTTCGCTTACAGTTGTGCGGACACCACCATGTATGGACTCATCATGGATAATGGAGTGAAAGCTCTTGGAAAAATCAATGTGAGCACTGGTGTTGTGACGCAATTACCTACACTGCTCAATTTCGATAACTACATTATGAACTCCGGAGGAGCCATCGATCCAGCAAACTTGGTGTACTATTTTCAAACAATGGATAGCACCGGAATCAAATTGGTGGGATTGTCCCTCATTGACGGATCCGTTGTTTCTCAGCCCGTTATTTCAGCGAATGGAAATTACTTTGATATGTACCGAATTCAAAGCGATTGTTACGAAGCAGAAGCAACACGTTTGAATCCTGCAACAGCGAGTATCGAAGCCACGGAAATTTCGGTGAAACTGTATCCAAATCCTGTTCAAGAAGAATTACAGATAGAGGCTTCAAGTTCGATAGAAGTGCTTGAAATTCAACAATTAAATGGTTCCGTCATTTATTCACAAATGCCGAATGAAACTTCCGCACGAGTTTCTGTAGCTGGATTAAGTTCAGGAATGTACCTGTTAAATGTGAAAACAAAAGTAGGAAATGAGTCCTACCGTTTTATCAAAAATTAATGCCTACTCGTTTACTATTACGATAGAGGAGTTTTTATTGTTGATTAAAAAAGTTGAAACATTCTTACTCAAGTTACTTGACCGCTGACATTTCAATTATCTTTGCTTGAAGTTTAGGAAATGAAATTTGGAGCGATCGACATAGGAACAAACGCAGCACGTTTACTCGTGGGAGAAGTCTGTTATGACGGAGACCATGCGTACGTGAAGAAACATTCCTATTCACGCATTCCATTGCGCCTCGGTGAAGAAGTTTTCGACCAAGGAAGATTATCCAAAAAGAAAATCGATCAATTTGTTGATTGCATTCAAGCCTTTAAATTAATTGCACACATTTTCGAAGTCGAGCAACTGCGCGCTGTCGCAACGTCCGCGATGCGTGAAGCAAAGAATGGAATAAAAGTCCAAGAGAAAATCAAAGAGAAAACCGGTGTGAACATCGAGATTATTTCTGGTCAAACCGAAGCTGAACTCATCTTTGGCACATTCTTTCTAATTGACTTCGACCAATCTCAGCCATTTATGGTCATCGACGTTGGTGGAGGAAGCACTGAAATCAGTGTCTTCGAAAACGGACAAAAACGTGCTTCTCGTTCCTTCGAACTGGGAACCATCCGCATGCTCCGTGGAAAAGTGTCCAAAAAAATCTGGACAGACATGAGCTCCTGGATTGAAACCGAAGTGGATCCATCCATTCCACACCGTTTATTCGGTACTGGAGGAAACATCAATAAAGTCCACAAAATGGTTGGCTTAAAGGACAAGGATTCTTTGAGTGTAGCAAAAATGAATCCTTTGTTAAATAAACTTTCCAAGTTAACAGTCGAAGAGCGCATCGATCAATTTCAATTGAAACCAGACCGTGCAGATGTTATTGTTCCAGCACTTGAGATCTATTTATTTGTCATGGCAAAATTAGGCATCCAACAAATCGATGTTCCCAAAATCGGCTTGTCTGATGGAATGATCTACGACATGTACCTGAAATCACAGGGCTAGACAAGTCGTATCAACTAACTTCCGACAACAATATGGTTGCAAGTTTTGGAATCTAAATGATTTTATTGTTATCTTTGCACCCTGAATGCCCCGGTGGCGGAACTGGTAGACGCGCTGGATTCAAAATCCTGTTCTTTCGGGAGTGCCGGTTCGATTCCGGCCCGGGGTACATAAAAGCAGAGTGAGAAACAGAGCGAGAGCGAAGTTTGGAACTCTGCTTTTTTTCGTTTATCCGAGTTTAAAGCAGAGCGAGAAAGAGAGTGAGAGCGCGGTCTAAGTGCTCAGGTTCTTTATCATGGAATAAAGCATCCGGGACAATTCATCTGCTTTCAAACATAAAAAATCGAATTCGTCTTGCGTAATCTTTCCATAATCATTTTGGATATCCAAAATAGCTACACACTCAAAAAGTGATGCGCGAGAAATAACAAAGAAATTTCTTCGGTCTGCTTTCGAAAATTTTCCTGAACCTTCAGCAATATTGAGTGGTACACTAAACGAAGCTCGGCCTAATTGATCAATCATATATCGATCAAAGTTCTTTCCAAGAATCAACGATCTACATTCATGGTGAAACACTTTGGCTTTTGAATACACCGTTAATTTTCTGAATTCGAACATGAATGTAGATTTGATTGAGAACAAACCTTATAACGCTTCACTTTCTATTTTATTCTTCGTTCTTTTAAAAATTACCTCTCCCTCCGCTCTCTTTCTAACTCTCCGCTCTCTTTCTCGCTCTCTTTCTCGCTCTCTTTCTCGCTCTCTTTCTTTCTTGACTTTTATTAAAAATTTCACTACTTTTAATCTAGACAGAGCGTGTCGCCTTTTCAGTTCTCACCAAATTCAAATTTCTATGAAAAAGTTGTTGTATAAATGGGATAAATACAAATTAGGACGTCGACTTCACTACTTACAAAAGCGTCTAGTTCGAGCTGAAAGCAATGGGTATGATGATAAAATCGCGAATTACAAGCGTCTTATCAAGGATGTGCAGGAGAAATTAAAACACGTTAAGGAATAAACACCTCTTCGGATTCAATGATCTGAATCCACTCTTCGACACTCTTCGCGTCTTCAATGCGAAATTCACCGGAAACTGTTCGACGCAATCCAATCATTGTTGCGCCTGAATGAAGTTTTTTGCCGAAATCTGATGCTATGCTTCGGATATAGGTTCCCTTCGAACAAGAAATCTCTACATCAATCTCTGGAAAACGGGTGGAATCAAACGTGAAAGAATGAATGGTCACTTCATTTTGCTTCATTTCCACCTCTTTTCCAGCACGTGCATAATCGTAGGCGCGTTTGCCGTCAATCATCTTTGCTGAAAAGATCGGTGGTGTTTGCATTTGGGTACCAATAAATGAACTGACTACTTCCTGAAGGATCTCTTCGGTGATGTGATCCGTCGGAAATTCTTGGTCGTATTCTGTTTCCAAATCGTAGGAAGGAGTCGTTTTCCCCAAAAGAAATGTTCCAGTGTACGTTTTGTGGTCGTTAGTGAGTCCTTCGATGAGTTTGGTGTGTTTGCCTATGCAAATCACCAACAATCCTGTTGCCAATGGATCCAAGGTGCCCGCATGTCCAACCTTGATCTTTTTAACTTTTAACTGTCGCTTCAAGTTCCAACGCAGTTTGTTCACTGCGTCGAACGATGTCCATGTGTACGGCTTGTCTACTAAAATCGTTAATCCTTCTCCTACTTCTAACATTAGCCTGCCATTTCAAGTGGAATCCCGGCTAACAACAGGATGATCAAGATTGCTCCTAAGACGATTCGGTAATAACCAAACACCTTGAAGCCATTTCGGTTTAAATAAGAGATAAACGATTTAATCGCGATAAATGCCACGACAAATGCTACTAAATTACCGACCAGTAATAAGCCCCATTCTTTGCCTTCGGATTGAAGCAACATGTCTTTTTCGTCGTACATGCTTTTAATCGTCGCTGCAAACATGGTTGGAACAGCAAGAAAAAAGGAGAATTCCGCAGCTGCTTTGCGACTCAACTTTTGGGAAAGTCCACCAATAATGGTCGCCGCAGAGCGAGAAACACCCGGAATCATCGCGATACTTTGAATGGTTCCAATGATAAACGCAGATTTGAACGTTAAAGGCACTTCCTTCTGGTGTTCATTTTTCTCAAAAATACGGTCGATGAATAACAGAACGATTCCTCCTACAAAAAGGGAAATGCCTACGACCATCACATTTTCTAAAAGTCCATCAATGTGTTTTTTCAATAACAATCCCAAGATTCCAGTTGGAATAAACGCAACAAACAACAGGGTGTAAAATTGGAAGCTTTGTAAAAAACGTTTGAAATAAACGATCACAACGGATAAAATAGCCCCGAATTGAATGGCAACCGTAAAGAGTTTCGTGAATTCATCCGAAGCATTTCCCATGATGGTCGATGCGATAATCATGTGTCCAGTTGAGGAAATAGGAAGAAACTCCGTCAATCCTTCGATGATGGCCAAAATAATGGCTTCCAAGAAATTCATAGCTATTGTTTTAAGAAATGATTACGCTTCTTTTTCAGGAGAATTGTCCTTTTTTGGACGTTTCATAATCGCGTAAAAAATAATGATGTATCCAACAACAATCAGCACCGGAGAAAGGGTGATTCTTGTTGAACTAAACAACGCATCCCCATCAAATTGACTTGGGTCTTCTGCTCCACCGCCAATCATTAGTAAATATCCCAGAATGTTAATGGCTAATCCAATGTACAACCATTTATAGTTCTGTACATCAAATCCGAAGTGTTTAATTGGCTCTTTCATGCTTAATACAAATCATCTAATTTCATACGAAGATACTTGTTTAAGGCAAACCACGTTGAAATTACGGTCATAATTACTCCAATCAACAATAAAATTCCCACCAATAGGACAAAACTTTCGATGGTGTAACTTATTTCAATCGTTTCAAGAATGTTATTTAATCCATAGAATACGGTCAATAAAAAGGCTAACCCAATTAGCGCTGATATAAATCCTTGAAAGATCGCTTGTAAAATAAAGGGCCGTCGAATGTAAGCACTTGTTGCGCCAACCAGTTGCATCGTTTTAATGGTAAATCTCTTCGAATACAAAGCCAAACGAATGGTATTGTTAATCATGGCAACAGCAATAATGATCAACAATAAAGCAACGGATAAAAAGAGAATAACAAACTGCTTAAATCCTAGATTGACATTCGCAACACTCGCTTTATCGTAATTTACTTCGTCGATTTCTTCTGGAAAACGCTTCATCAACTTTGCCTTTATTTGCGCCATTCCTTTACTTGTAGCATAGGACTCTTTTGGTTTGAAGCCAATGGTTGGCGGCAAAGGGTTTTCATCCAAAAACATCGCTTGAACTTCTTGTTCAACTTGACTATCACCACTAAATTCTTGGATCGCTCGCTCTGGAGAAACGAAATAAACATCAGAAAACTCCTTCCACGTATTCAATTGCTCTTCAATTTGCTTGATGTCGGCATCATTTAATTCAGATTTGAAGAAAATATCTCCTTGCAAACTTTCTTTCGCTTGCTTTTGGACACTTTTCAATCCGAAAATACCTCCCAAAACTAATCCAATCATGAACAATACGAGTGAAATTCCAATCACTGTTGAAATGTAACTCGTGCGCAATCCTTTTTTACTGTAATCTTCGGCCTTTTTTGACATGGAACGAAAATAGAAACTATTTAGAAAGTAATTCCATCAAGAAAAACAAGTTTTGAAACGCGCATTGTGTATTTCGGGTCTCGCTTACATTTTACTTTGGATGGTCCAGCCAATTACCGCTGCACGTTGCTTCGCTAATTCGACTTTTTCACCAATAAATAACTCGTCTAATGTTTGATAAAATAAGAGTAGCCAACGCTTGAAATGTTCTTCCTTTAAGCGCATGTGCATGTGTTTATCCGTTACGCTTGTGGTATATCCGGATTCATCCAGCAGGACAAAACGCCAAAAAAATTCCATTTTCGGCAGGTGTTCCTCGAAATTTAGGTTCTTAAAAAACGGAGCTAATACATCATCCGCCAAAACTTTTAGATAAAAAGTTTGAACTAACTCATGAACATCCGCTTCATTTTTAATTTCCCTCATGCCTCAAAGTTACGGAACTATTTTTTCTTCGTATCTTCATGCCAAATTCCAAGATGATAAGGTATATTTTTTGCTTTTTGACGTGCTTTCATGTCCTGACACTATCAGCTCAGTCCTACACGAGCACCTACACGGTTAAAAAATCACAAGCCAAATCCGCGAACTGCGCGCCGCCAACGTCCACAACGTACATGGAGCTCAATAACGTGCGAGCAATGGTTCATACTGCTGGAAATCTTTGGCAAATACCGAATCAGAATTATTCACAATACGAAATTCCAAAAAACTCAGGAATCAATGCGCTTTTTACTGCTGCGCTATGGTTGGGCGGAACAGATGTAAACAATCAATTAAAATTGGCTGCTTTACGCTACCGAAATGGACAAGATTACTGGACAGGTCCACTGTCCAAGGTTTATGCGGAAACGACTTACGATAATTGCAACAAATACGATCAACATTTTGTCACAACCCAAGATGAAGTCAGAGAGTTCAACGCCTGGTACGAAGCCGGAATTGCCGATCAACAAAACGGAACAACGACTCAAGATGATCTTTTCCCAGGTTACAAGGTGCCTAAAAGCATCAAAAATTGGCCAGCTCATGGCGATGTTTCCCTCGGACAAGATTACTACCTCGCTCCATTTTTTGACTTCAATGGCGACGGACATTACCGCTGGGAGGATGGTGATTTTCCTTGGTACGACATCAAAAAAACAAAGTCCTGCAGCATCGACCGCAGCGTCGCACTTTATGGAGACCAGAACTTCTGGTGGGTCATGAACGACAAAGGAAACATTCACACGGAAACAGGGGCGGATCCGATTGGTATGGAAATCCGTGCACAAGCTTTTGCTTTCGCTTCCAACGACGAAATCAATAACATGACTTTTTACAACTACGAATTAATCAATCGTGGGACCCAAACGTTATACAATACCTACTTTGGATTTTTTACCGATGGAGCACTTGGAGATCCATACGATGATTATGTAGGATGTGATGTCAACCGTGGACTCGGATATTACTACAACGGTGACAACTACGATGGTGATAATTCTGGATACAAAGGATACGGTTATTCTCCACCTGCTGTCGGTGTTGACTTTTTTGAAGGTCCGTATCAAGACAATGATGGAATTGATAATGCCTTTGGAATTGGCGACAATGAAGCGCTCAACGGAATTGGTTACGGTGATGGTGTCATTGATAATGAACGATTCGGTATGCGTCGCTTTTTGTATTATTCGAATACCACGAACGGCGCAAATCCAAATCAAACGGATCCAACCAACGCATCGGATTACTACAATTACCTGCGTGGATTCTGGAAGGATGGTTCCAAGTTTGTCTACGGTGGAAGTGGTCACATTTCCGATCCGGAAGCCGACCCAAATACTCCTTGTGAATTCATGTTCCCAGGAAACACAGACCCGCTTGGTTGGGGAACAAATGGTGTTCCACAGCCCGTTTGGACCGAACAAACAGCCAACAACACACCGAATGACCGTCGTTTTGTTCAGTCAGCTGGACCCTTTGTTTTGAAGCCAGGTGCAGTAAATAACATTACTGTTGGCGTGGTTTGGGCACGGACATCAGCCGGTGATCCTTTCGCATCTGTGAGCTCTTTGCAACGCGCAGATGACAAAGCTCAATCGCTTTTCGAGAACTGCTTTAAAGTTTTAGATGGACCTAACGCGCCAGATTTAACGCTGCAAGAATTAGAAAACGAAGTGATTTTACTCCTAAGTAATCCTGTAAATTCCAATAATTACCGTGAACAATATGAGGAATTTGATCCATTTATCGTTTCTAGTGAACCAAATGCGGACAAAACCTACAATTTTCAAGGATACCAAATCTACCAGTTAAAAGATGCGAAAGTGTCGCTTTCAGACTTAACCAATCCGGAAAAAGCTCGATTAACTGCGCAATGTGACATCAAAGATGGAGTAGGAAAAATCATCAATTTCGAGTTCAACGAAGATCTAAATGCCTCGATTCCAGTACTGCGTGTAAATGGAGAAGACAAAGGCATTCGTCATAGTTTTAGTGTGAAAAATGACTTATTTGCTCAAGGTGAATCGCGTTTGGTAAACTTCAAACGCTATTATTTCATGGCCGTTTCATACGCTTATAACAATTACAAGGACTACATTCCTACAGATCCACTTGCGCTTGATGGACAAAAGAAAAAATACATCATGAGTCGAAAAGCAGCCGTCGGAGAAGTAAAAGTGATGGAAGCTGTCCCTCACAACCCAATGCCAGAGGCAGACGGAACAGCACAAATGATTGCTTACGGTTCATCGCCATTGATTACACGTTTGGATGGATACGGAAACGGGAACCGTTCCTTGGAATTAACTGCGGCAACTGAAAAAACAATCATGGAAACCGGTTTCATGGAAAATCCAACGTATGATTACGGACGTGGTCCAATCAACATCAAAGTGGTGGATCCATTGAACTTAGCGAGTGGGTACTTTGAATGTAAATTCAATGACTATACAGCAAATGCTTCTGGAAATGCTGCAGATACTGCAAGCTGGACCGTTTACCGTTATGCGAATAAAGGAGATTTAACTCCAATTGACTCGGTGAGCTCAGAAAACACCATCGCTGGTGACAATGAGCAAATCATTCCAGCTTGGGGAATCTCTGTTCAGATTTATCAGAACAAATATTACTTCGCTGTTGGAACAGGAAATCTTGCAAGCAAAACAACAGACATGATCGAGTCATCGATTGAGTTCGCTGATTCTTCTAAACGATGGTTGACAGGGGTTTCAGATAACGATTCGTACTTCCCGACAAACTGGATACGTTCAGGAGATTACGCTCCAAATAGTACTGTGGGTGATCAAGGTTACGAGTGTTTACCTGATGGTCCTACGTACTTAAATCCATGTAACTACCCGGATGAAGGTGGTGCTGATCCAAAACAAGCATACGAAAGTATCTTGGAAGGAACAATTGCTCCTCACCGTTTAGTTGGACATCAATCAGACTATATGCCAATGGCTTATTTTGGAACCTATTCGGCATCAAGCAAACAAAATGCATCGATTAGTTTCTTGCCAAGTGTGAACATTGTCATTACATCGGATAAGAGCAAATGGACGCGTGTTCCAGTCATTGAACTTGGTCGCAGCGCAGGATTGAACATCGGTGGATGTGCTCCGGGAGCAATGCGTAAGAGTCCAAGTGTGGACAAAAATGGGAATCCAGACGCTTCAGGAACAACAGGAATGGGTTGGTTCCCAGGATATGCGATTGACTTAGAATCAGGAGCACGTTTGTACATGGCCTTTGGTGAGAACTCATTTTTGGGTGGAGAAAATGGAGCAGATATGATTTGGAATCCGACCGATCGTTTGGTGAGCAATGTAGGAACACCATTGATGGGTGGAATGCATCCAGTGTATGTATTCAGCTACAAACAAAAAACCATCAACGGATTTAGCAATGGATTTGACTTCCCAGCATATGTTCCATCCGAAGGAGAAAATATTGGTTCGAACTTCTTGCGCAACAAATGGTTGGAAGTAGAAGCAAATGACAACACGTCAAAACGTGAAATGTACGGAAGTTTAGCTTGGGTATCTTATCCAATGTTACAATTCGGACAAAGCTTACTTTCAACAGATGTGACCATCAAATTGCGCATCAACAAGGAGTACAAAAACTTTGTTGGATCCGGAGAAAACGGCGGAAAACCAATGTACGGATGGTCGATGGATGACATCGCAACGAAAGTAGGTTCACAAGACCAATTGAAAGAAGCATTGGCGATGATTAACGTCGTTCCGAATCCATATTTAGCATTCTCAGAATATGAGCGAAATAAACTAGATAATCGGGTGAAAATTACCAATTTACCTGAACGATGTACGATTAGAATTTATACATCCAATGGGAAATTGGTGAAAACCATCAAAAAGGACAATCCATTGACCTATCAAGACTGGACACTTACAAACCATGCCGATATTCCAGTGTCCGGAGGAATGTACCTGATTCATATTGAAGTTCCAAATGTTGGTGAGCGGGTATTAAAAGCCTTCATCGCGATGCGGATGGTTGACCTTCAAAATATTTAACGAGTCATTAACACTCCTTCCCGTTTTTGGCCTTTGTTTTACTGTAACTTTGTCAAAAAACTACGCATGAAAGCACTATTTTCCATTTTGTTCATTTCCATGAGTGCCTTGCTCTTCGCGCAAGAATTCAAACTGCCTGCATTACCTTACAGCTATGCGAGTTACGAACCTTACATCGATGCACAGACGATGGAAATCCACCACAGTAAGCATCATCAAGCGTATGTGACGAATTTGAACAAAGCATTAGCTGGAACGAAATTAGCAACGTTTAGCCTGAATCAATTATTGATGGATGCAAGTTTTCGCTCGGATGCTATTCGCAACAATGCCGGCGGACACTACAATCACAGTTTATTTTGGGAGATTTTAGCGCCCAAGGAAAAGCAAACCACAGTCATTCAAGCATCCTTTGAAGCAGCCATTAAAGCGCAATACGGAAGCATGGATTCCTTAAAAAAAGCGTTGACACAGGCGGCAAGTACACGTTTCGGTTCCGGTTGGGCTTGGTTAATTGTCACTCCGGATAAAAAATTGATGGTGACGAGTACAGGAAATCAAGATAATCCATTCATGGATGTGACGAAAGACCGTGGAATTCCAATTTTGGGAATCGATGTCTGGGAACATGCTTATTACTTGAAATACCAAAACAAACGCGGAGATTATTTAAGTGGCATTTTTAACCTCATCGACTGGGGGATTGTTTCTGACAAATACACGAAAGCTTTAATTGACCCTTTGTTAAGTGAACTTGAAAAGGACAATTGGATGGCGTTAAAGGATTTTCATAAAATCATGGCTCAAACCTTTCATCCATGCGAGGATGGGAATTTCGTTCCGCTAAGAACACGTTCCGGAGAACTTTTGGCAAAGGCGATTTTATTCAGTGCTTCAAAACCACCGGTGTCCAAAGATAAACCGAACGTTCACAAAGCATTAGCTGATTTGGAAGAACAATGTGAGAAGATTCACGAATTGGTTGGGAAAAATGCAAAGGACGAAGTCTTGCTCAAAGAAATGACCAAAGCACACGATCTTTTCCATCAAGTAGAGGAACTTTGTCACGATTAATCGCAGGGATTTCCTTCCTTAACGATTTCATCACGTCATAATCTAAACCTTTCAAAGGCAAATCCGTATCTTTGGCAAAAAGTAGAACGTGCGTTTCGAACTGACCAAGGAATTTATTCAATTGCTGCGAACAAAAATCGCAGAACAAGATTTATCTTGGATTCACGAAAATGTCCTTGAACTTCACCATGCAGAGGTTGCTGAGATCATCGATACACTCACCAACGACGAAGCAAGATACCTTTACTTTTTAGTTGACGAAGAGACCCAGGCCGACATCCTCATGGAGTTGGACGAAGAAATTCGGGATCGATTCTTAGCCTCTTTATCATCAAAAGAAATTGCCGACCAGCTCGAAAATCTCGATTCCGATGATGCCGCCGATATCCTAGGAGATTTAACGGAAGAAAAAATCCGTGAAGTCATCTCGCAAATGGAGGATGATGAAGCAGCAGAAGACATTGTTGACCTCTTAAATTACGACGACGATACAGCGGGTGGACTCATGCAAAAAGAGTTTTTCCAAGCACATGTGTCTTGGCCCGTGAACCGTGCGATCATTGAGCTTCGCAAACAAGCCGAAGACGTTGAAAAAGTATATAACATTTTTGTGGTGGATGAGCAAGATCGCCTTTTAGGAGTTCTGTCCTTAAAGCGATTGCTATTTGCTAACGCCAAAACAAAAATCGCTGACATTTACCAGTCAAAGAAAATCATTTCCGTCAAAGCAAGCGATTCCGCAGAGGTCGTTGCGATGGTGATGGAGAAATACGACTTAGTTTCCGTACCTGTAGTTGACTATCAGAACAAATTGGTTGGACGCATTACCTTAGATGACGTTGTTGATTACATCAAAGAAGAGGCGGACAAAGATTTCCAGATGGCAACGGGTATTACCGATAGCGTTGATTCCAATGCCAGTACATGGCGCATCAGTCGTTCTAGACTACCTTGGTTGGTCATTGCCATGGTTGGGGGAACCATTGGAGCAAAAGTTATTTCAAATTTTGAGGGAAGCATTACAAAAATTCCAGCAATGGCCTTTTTCATTCCCTTGATTACCGCCATGGGAGGCAACGTTGGCGTGCAATCATCCGCGATTGTTGTTCAATCATTGGCTCGAGGAGATAAAGATTTAGGAAGAATTCTACCAAAATTATGGCGAGAAGCGAAAGTGGGCTTGTTAAATGGACTCTTTTTAGCAAGCTTAATTTTTGGTGTTGCATCCGTTTTTGAAAACTCAGAACTAGGAATCGTGGTTAGTATCTCCTTGTTCACTGTTATCTTATTTGCTGCTATTTTCGGTACATTATTTCCATTAGTATTAAACCGCTACAAAGTAGATCCAGCATTGGCTATTGGTCCATTCGTGACCACGCTAAACGACATCATTGGCTTATTTATTTACTTCTCCATAGGACTTCTGATCTATGGTTCTTGAGAAATCAGAACTTTTCATTACTTTTGCACTCCATTAAATACCTGGAGAGGTGTCCGAGTGGTTGAAGGAGCACGCCTGGAAAGTGTGTATAGGTCTAAAGCTTATCGCGGGTTCGAATCCCGCTCTCTCCGCCAAAGAATCTAAAAGCTAGCCGTTAGGCTGGCTTTTTTTGTTTCCACTCGCATCAAAAGCTCGCTTTTGTAAGCGAAGTGAAACAAAAAAAGCCAAAGTTGCGCAGCAACTTAGCTTTTAGATTCTTTGAAGCGACGCCCCCCCTACGGGTTCACGAGCGATAGCGAGTAATCCCTTTGTTAATGTGCTAATGTGCCAATGTGCCAATGTGCTAATTCCCACACCCGATAAACCATTCGTTGAGCTAAGCGAAACAACTTTCAGAGCGAAAAAGAGAAAGAGGAGCGAAATCAGCACTGTGCACTGAACACTGTGCACTGTACACTAATCAACTATTAATAAATTCCCTCATTTTGTTAATATCATTCGCGGACGGATATATTGGTTCTAAAAGCCATTCACTACCTTTGTTTTTATGCGCAATCTCATCGCCTTTTTACGTCGATTTCAAATCTTTTTGGTCTTTGCTTCCTTGCAGATCATTTCCTTGGTGATTTATGTGCAATTTTTAAGTTTTCCTAGGAGTCAATACCTGACCACAGCTTCCAACGTGACAGCAAAAGTGCTTACATGGGAAAACGACGTAACGAAGCATTTTGATTTAAGTAAAAATAATTATGCCTTGCAACGTGAAAACATTCGTTTGCGCGAGCGTCTCCCGGAGTTCATGTATACCTTGAGTGCGGGAAAAGTTAAGGTTGAAGACACGATTTTTAAGCAACAGTACACGTATATTCCGGGAATGGTAATCAACTCTTCGGTGACCAGAAGAAATAACTATTTCACGCTAAACATTGGTAGCAAGCAAGGAGTCAAGCCGAATATGGGCGTTTTTTCAGATAAAGGTGTTGTAGGAATCGTTCATAATACAAGTGAGCATTACTGTGTGGTCAAGTCGGTTTTAACGAAAGATATTAACGTGGATGTGATTATTGAGCCCATTCACTTGGCTGGAATCTTGAAGTGGGACGGACACGATCCAAGACGCGGTTCCATCGATGGAATATCGAATGATTTACGCATTAAAAAATGGTCACGCGTCATCACGCGAGGCGGATCCGGAATTTTCCCTAAAGGAATTCCAGTTGGAAAAGTGGAGCGCATTGAATCGATTGAAGGAGAACCATTATGGAACGTCGTGGTTCGCTACTCAGAAGATTACCGAACCTTGCAACGGGTTTATGTTGTGAAAAATGTCATGATTGAAGAACAACAAGCATTGGAGGGACAAATTCCGCCAGATGAAGAGGAAGATGTATTGAGATGAATAACCTAACGAAAAATATCATTCGCTTCATTGTGTTTGCCGTGTTGCAAACCTTGATTTTTAATCAATTAGAAATTGGATATGGATTTCACTTGATGATCCATCCACTTTTCATCATGTTGCTGCCTTTTGAAATGGGTGTTATCTCCTTAATGGGATTGGCATTTTTAATGGGGATCATCATCGATATTTTTTCCAACACCTACGGATTACACGCTTCGTCACTTGTCATGATGGCGTATTTTCGTCCGCTCGTATTTAAGTTCTATGGTCCACGTGAAGGCTATGACCCACTGAAAGAACCCAATGTTTTTGACATGGGGAACCGCTGGTTTACGTATGTTTTTGGAATTTTGTTGTTGATTCACCACTTATGGTACTTTTTAGTTGAGATTTTTCAATTCAATCAAATCTTATTTATTCTGCAAAAAACAATCTTTAGTGCCGTACCATCCTTTTTGATTTGTTTATTGCTTCAAAGCTTCTTGATTAAAAAATCCAAAACGAAATGAATTTTGACATCCGACGCTATGTAATCTTGTCGTTCATCATTTTGGTGGGATTCCTTTATACATTTCGGTTGTTTTACATGCAAGTAGTGGACGATACCTGGACACTACGCGCGCACGAAGTAGCGGAAAAACGAATTGAAATTACTCCTCCTAGAGGCGTTGTTTTCGATCGAAATGGAATGAAAATCGTTTCCAATCGCACTTATTTTAACCTGATGATGGTCGAAGATGAAATCAAGCATTTGGATACTGCTGCCTTCGCAAAGCTCATCGGATGGACCGTAAAAGATGTTCGCAATCGATTTAAAGAAATTGTCAAAGGAGAAGGAACGTATTACAATAAAATCACCGGTAAACGCACTTCGAATTACCAAAAAATACGCAAGTATCCATTTTTAAAGGAATTAACCCTAGAAGAAATTTCTAGCATCGCACCACACCTTGAAAATTTTCCGGGATTCTACGAGAAAGTGACAAGTATGCGGAATTATCCGTTTAAAAGCGGTGCAAATATCATGGGATATTTATCCGAGGTGAACCGGGAGGAAGTTGATGATGATCGCTTTTACAGGCCAGGTGATAACATTGGCAGATCTGGAATCGAGAAATTCTATGAGCGTGAACTGCGCGGACGAAAAGGAATTAAGTACATCGTTACGTCGGCATTGAACAATGCCATTGAACCATTCGCTGATGGAAAATACGATACCACTGCACGTCAAGCAGACCCATTGAAACTTGGTTTGGATATGATTATTCAGTCCTACGGTGAGAAATTAATGAAAAACAAAAAAGGCTGTATCGTTGCGATTGAGCCTTCTACCGGAGAAATTCTAGCCATGGTTTCTGCCCCGTCCTACGACCCAAATATGCTCGTCGGGAAACGAAACATCAGCGAAAACTATCCGAAGCTTGCATTGGATAAAAACATGCCGTTGTTTCCTCGTCCACTTCAGGCGGAATATCCTCCCGGATCGATTTTTAAATTGGTGCAATCCCTAATTGGTATGCAAGAAGGTGTCATTACAGAGAACTCTGGTTTTCCTTGTGACAAAAGCATGGTTGGTTGTCACAACCACCCTTCCGCACGCAATGTAGCTGAAGCAGTTCAATATTCTTGTAATCCATATTACTACGCGGTGGTACGACGCATTATTCAACAAGGAAAGAAAAAAAGACTATTTGCTGATGCCGAATACGGACTCAATAAATGGCACCGATACATGACGAGTTTTGGACTAGGTAAAACATTGGATGCCGATGTTTCTGGACAACGTCCTGGATTAATTCCCGATGCGAAATACTACGATAAATGGTATGGACACCACCAATGGGCATTCTCGACCATCCGATCCATCTCCATTGGACAAGGAGAAGTAAAATTGACGCCATTACACATGGCAAATATTGCTGCCATTATTGCCAACAAAGGTTGGTACTATGTTCCCCATTTCGTCAAATCCATCGGACGCAAAGGTCCATTGGTTGAGTATCGCACGAAAAAACGAACAATGGTGAACGCGAAACATTTCTGGCCGGTCATTGAAGGGATGAGACGTGTAGTAAACGAAAATGGAGGAACAGCACGCATGGCGCGACTTGAGAACATCATGATTTGTGGAAAAACGGGAACGGTACAAAATCCACATGGAGAAGATCACTCCGTTTTCATTGCCTTTGCGCCAATGAATAAGCCAAAAATCGCTATCGCTGTATTCGTGGAAAATGCAGGATTTGGTGGGACATGGGCTGCGCCAATTGCAAGTCTGATGATCGAAAAATACATCAAACGAAAAATCACGGACAAAGAAAAAGAAAAACGCATATTGGAAGCTAAATTGGCCTACATATCAACTCCCGGACAATGAGAAAGGAAGAAAGTTTAGTTGAGCACTTAGATTGGCCACTTTTTATCACCTTCATGGTGATGTTGGTGACGGGAATGGCGACGCTTTATTCCGTTGCTTACGATGAATTACATCCTGCTATTTACGATGTATCCATGATGTATGGAAAACAGTTAATATGGATTGTCGTTTCCTTGTTTCTTGGTCTTATCGTATTTTTGATAGATTCCGATATTTACCGGCGCTTTGCTTTTCCCATCTATGGATTTACGCTGTTGCTGTTGGTTATCGTACTCTTCATGCCTGCGGTACATGGTGCACGTGCATGGATTGGTATTGGAAGCATGGGGATTCAGCCTGCAGAATTTGCCAAAATATCGACAGCACTACTGTTGGCCAAATACATCAGTGGAATTAGTGTTAAACAACAAAGCATCAGCAGTGTCATGAATGCAAGTGCCATTCTACTAGTGCCGATGGCGCTTATTTTACTCCAACCAGATGCTGGGACATTTGTCGTTTTCACCTCCTTTTTGTTTGTGATGTACCGTGAAGGACTCACATTCGATCCCATTATTTTAAGTTTTGTCAATAGTATTCCGGGTGTTCGATTCAAAGAAACGTGGGTTGGAAGTCACTTCATTCCCATTTTATTTGTGATGATTTTCATCAGTGTGATCACGCTATTGTTGAATTCCGTAAAATTAGACTTTTTCTTCCTTCCTTTTCCTGTTTCTGGCTCAATAGGAGTCATTTCTACTTTATTGATTTTCTCCATTTTGGCCATTTTATTCCTTCAACGATTTTCCGCTAAAAGAGAGCGAACAAGAGGAACGGTTATCATCGTCCTTGGATTTATTTTAACCAGTGGCTTGTCTTTTATTGTGGATAACGGGTTCAACAGTTTAGCAACGCATCAAAAGGATAGAATTGAATTATTTTTAGGACTCCGCGAAGATCCAAATGGAAAAGATTATAACAGAAATCGAGCAATGGCAGCAGTTGGATCAGGTGGCTTACTCGGGAAAGGGTACAACAAAGCCTCTGTTTCTAGTGTGGAAAGTAATCACGTTCCAGAGAGCGAAACAGATTTCATTTTCTGTCCGTTTGCGGAGGAATGGGGCTTTGTCGGTATCATTTTCTTGTTTGGACTCTACTTATTTATGTTAATCCGTATTATTCTCATTGCGGAACGACAACGTTCCATATTTAACCGAGTCTACGCCTATTGTGTTGGGATGATTTTGTTTTATCACTTTGCCATTAATATTGGAATGAACATTGGATTTGCCCCAGTAATTGGAATTCCCTTGCCGTTTTTTAGTTACGGAGGATCTTCTATGATGTCCTTTTGTATGATGATGTTTATCCTACTGAAATTGGACAGTCAACGAAAAGATGTGTTAAGATAATTGTCGTTAATTTTGAATTATGAAAAATAAGGAAGCAAAAATGACCGAAGAAGAAACAAAAAAATACACGAAACTATTTTGGGGTATTTCATTAATACCTTTCATCTTGGTTGCAGCACTATTGCTTTTGCAATCAGAAAGTGTATTGCCATCTGTCGCAAGTTTAGATAATCCACCGGAATTACAAGCATCTTTGATCATCGCGAAAAAAAGCGTGAAAGAAGATACGGTCATTGGTCGTTTTTGGGCAGTCAATCGCACCAGTGTCAAATACCGTGAAATCTCTCCATATGTATTTGATGCGTTGATTTCAACAGAGGATGAACGTTTTTACAGTCATTCAGGTGTAGATTTCAAAGGACTTCTTCGCTCGTTTGCTAGCTTGGGCCGCAAAGGTGGTGCTTCCACGATCACGCAGCAATTAGCAAAATTGATTTATACGCTCAGACAACGTCAGTTAGCTGAATTAGCACGTGCCAATGGAGAAACTTTCGATCTTCCTTTGGGTGGATTTCTTGGTAAATTCCGTCGATTGAATGAAAAAGCCCGTGAAAACATCATCGCGAAACGTTTGGAAGA
>Ga0208929_1000240_pt1 | contig 15191 bp, 10 predicted proteins | sample Colrivmet1548A02_FD_187647 | JGI IMG/M metagenome (GOLD analysis project Ga0208929, IMG submission 187647) | Estuarine microbial communities from the Columbia River estuary - metaG 1548A-02 (SPAdes) (version 2) | ecosystem: Environmental > Aquatic > Marine > Intertidal zone > Estuary | place...
AGGTGATTGAGGTTCATCTTCCAGTTTCCAGCCATCAATGGTTTACGCATGAGTGCTCCTTATAAGCCAAGTGCTTGAAGACCAGGAAGTTCCTTGCCCTCTAAATATTCTAACGATGCTCCGCCGCCAGTTGAAATATAACCGAACTCTGAGTCTGCAAAACCCAAAGCACGCACCGCAGCGGCCGAGTCTCCCCCACCAACAACTGAAATACCTGAAACCTTGGTTAACGCCGTGGCTACAGTTTTTGTACCAGCTGCAAAATTGGGAAATTCGAACACACCCATTGGGCCATTCCAAAATACTGTCTTACATTTCTCTATTTCAATTGCAAAGGCTGCAGCTGAATCAGGACCAATATCTAGACCCATTTGATCTGCAGGAATCGCATCAGCAGAAACTAGCGTTGGGGTGGCATCTGCTGAAAAAGTAGGAGCAACAACAATGTCAGTTGGCAGAACCAGCTTCACGCCATTGTCTTTTGCGGTTTGGATTAATCCCTTAACAACTTCGAGCATTTCAATCTCAACTAGAGATGTGCCTATCTCTTTGCCTTGGGCTTTAAGGAAAGTGAAAACCATTCCCCCACCTATTGCCAACACATCGACTTTGCCCAATAAATTCTCAATCACACCAAGCTTGTCTGAAACCTTTGCTCCACCTAGAACCACACCATAAGGACGCTCTGGATTGTGTGTAAGTTTCTTTAATACTTCAACTTCAGCTGCAACTAATGTTCCGGCGACATGAGGAAGAAGCTTTGGGAGATCAAAGACCGAGGCATGCTTGCGGTGAACTGCGCCAAAACCATCACCTACGTATGCATCAGCTAACTTAGCTAGCTGGCCTGCCAACTCTGCTCGCTCTGATTCTTCTTTACTTGTTTCAGCGGCACTAAAGCGAATGTTTTCCAGAAGAAGAATTTGACCAGGCTTAAGTCCTTGAGCTGCTGCTGTGACAACATCTCCCACTACTTGCTTAGGAAAAATAATCTCTTGCCCCAATAATTCACCCAAACGCTTAGCAACTGGAGCTAGCGATAGCTCTGGTTTTGCTTCACCCTTTGGTCGACCCAGGTGTGCGGCTATAACAATCGATGCACCCTTTGCAAGCAGAGCTTGAATAGTAGGAAGCGAGGCTTTAATACGCCCATCATCTTTAATGACACCATCCTTTAATGGGACATTTAGATCACAGCGTAGGAAAACCCGCTTTCCCGCTACATCAAAGTGTGCAAGATCTGACATTAAAGAGTTTTGCCAACGTATGAAATCAAGTCCACAAGACGGTTTGAATAGCCCCACTCATTGTCATACCAACCAACAATCTTGACCTGGTTACCAATTACCTTAGTTAAACCTGAATCGAAGATACAAGATGATGGATCAGTCACGATATCTGAAGAAACGATTGGATCTTCTGTATATGAAAGGTATCCCTTGAGTGCACCTTGTGAAGCAGCCTTCATCGCAGCGTTTCCCTTGAGTCCACCCTGTGAAGCAGCCTTCATCGCAGCGTTAATCTCTGCAGCTGTAGCCTCCTTTGCGAGTTCCACAGTTAAATCTGTTGCGGAACCTGTTGGAACTGGCACGCGCATTGCATAACCATCTAGCTTGCCCTTGAGCTCTGGAAGAACCAAAGAGATTGCCTTTGCAGCACCTGTTGATGTTGGAATCATGTTAGTTGCAGCTGCGCGAGAGCGACGTAGATCCTTATGTGGGAAATCTAGGATTACCTGGTCATTTGTATAGGCATGGATAGTTGTCATCAAGCCCTTAACAATGCCCCAGTTATCGTTGAGAACCTTGGCCATGGGAGCAAGGCAGTTGGTTGTGCAAGAAGCGTTAGAGATGATGTTGTGCTTTGAACCATCATATTTTTCATGATTAACACCCATAACGATGGTGATGTCTTCATCAGTTGCAGGTGCAGAGATGATGACCTTCTTAGCGCCAGCGCTGATGTGCTTTTGAGCATCGGCAGCCTTGGTGAAAATACCTGTTGATTCAACAACTACATCAGCCTTAACTGAGGCCCAAGGTAAGTTAGCTGGATCGCGCTCTGAGAAAACTTTGATTGTCTTTCCACCAACAGTGATTGAATCATCGGTGAATGTAACTTCAAGACCCAAGCGACCCAAGATTGAGTCGTACTTGAGCAAATGTGCCAAAGTCTCATTAGGTGTGAGGTCGTTGATTCCGACGATATTGATGTTTGGGTTTGTTAAAGATGCGCGAAAGAAGTTGCGTCCGATGCGTCCAAAACCATTAATTCCGACATTTATCACAGTCTGTTTCCTTGCTACTCATGGGGCTTTAAATGAAAAAGCCCAAACGTTGAAATATGCATTTAATCTGCCACAACGTTGGGGTCTTGGTGCTAATTGTATCAGTGACTATTGCGTGAACTCTTCAGTAATAAAGGCCTTAATTCAACAAATCAGGGGAAAGCCCGCTCTCAGTATCAGGAATTCCGAGTTCTCCCGCTCGCTTATCAGCCATCGCCAATAGGCGGCGAATGCGACCAGCAATGGCATCTTTAGTCATTGGAGGTGTGGCAAGTGAGCCCAGCTCTTCTAACGATGCTTGACCGTGATTAATGCGAAGCTCACCCGCTTCTTTCAAATGATCTGGAATGGTTGGGCCAAGAATCTCCATTGCTCTCTGTACGCGCGCTGCTGCAGCAACTGCTGCTCGGGCAGAGCGACGTAGATTTGCATCATCAAAATTAGCTAAGCGATTTGCCGTTGCGCGGACTTCACGGCGCATACGACGCTCTTCCCAAGCAAGCACAGATTCATGTGCACCAAGGCGTGTGAGTAGAACTCCGATTGCATCACCATCGCGAATGACAACACGATCAACACCGCGCACTTCTCTAGCCTTTGCAACAATCCCCATACGACGCGCAGCTCCTACTAATGCCAACGCTGCTTCTGGTCCAGGACATGTAATCTCAAGTGAAGAAGAGCGACCAGGTTCAGTTAATGAACCATGTGCAATAAAAGCACCACGCCAAGCTGCCTCTGAATCACAAATTGCAGCAGAGACTACTTGTGGAGGTAATCCTCTTACGGGGCGACCATTTGCATCTACCAAACCTGTTTGTCTTGCAAGGGCATCTCCTGCTTCGATAACACGAACAACATAACGTGAACCTTTACGGAGCCCACTCGATGAGAGCACGGCCAAATCAGAGCCATGGCCATAAATATCTGCAATATCTTTACGAAGTCTGCGCGCACTTTGGGAAGTATCTAATTCGACTTCAATCAAAATCTTGCCCGCGGCAATATGTAAACCCCCAGCAAAACGAAGAAGTGAGGAAACCTCGGCTTTGCGACAGCATGGTTTAGTCACAGAGATGCGACTGAGTTCGTCCTTAACTGATGCTGTCATTGCCATGGGGTTATCCAACCAGTTTTGGACCCATGATGTGGCCCAAATGGAGAGTTAATTTTGTGACATCGTGATGAACACTGCCTGGTGCCTTGCGAATATCGGCTGCAATCACTCTTCCGCCCATTTTTGCTGCAGCTTCATCAAGGGCAGCAGAATTTCGGACCACAGATGAATCAACAAGACAGTAATCAATCTTTAATTGCGGAGCATATGAATGGAAAAACTCAAGGTGTTCCTCTGGTGTGGATCCAGCAAACTCTTCGCCACTCGTTGCACTCGTAGCATCGAGGTTAAGAATTAAAATCTTTTTAGCTTTTGTGCGAAGAAGTGCATCCTGTTGCATTGGAACCATGAGATGTGGCATGACCGATGAAAACCAAGAGCCTGGCCCCATAGTGATCCAGTCAGCTACTCGGATTGCAGTGAGTGCTTCTAAGCGAGCCTGCGGATTTTCAGGAATCACGCGAAGGGATTCAATACGGCCCTTTGCTGTAGCAACTTCCTTTTGTCCTCTAACAACTATTCGACCAGTTGAAGTATTAAAAGTTCCTTCAATATCTAAGGCAGTTTCAGCCATAGGTAGCACTCGGCCAATAACTTTTAACAACTGACCGACGCGATCTAAACCAATGACAGGGTCTTCGTTTTCATTCCAGAGTGATGCAAGTAAGAGATTGCCCATAGCATGGCCATTAAGCGGTCCATCACTTTCAAAGCGGTGTTGCATGATGTTGGCCCATGTGCGACCCCATTCATCATCTGCACACAAAGCAGCTAACGCCATACGCAGATCACCAGGGGGCAAGATGGGAAACTCTTCGCGCAAACGACCACTAGAACCACCGTTATCAGCAACGGTGACAACTGCAGTTATGTCATTGGTGAGTTGGCGAAGCGCCGATAAAGTTGCGGCAAGGCCATGGCCTCCCCCAAGTGCAACTACTTTTTGCACTATCTATTCTCGCCCAACATCTCGATGCGTTGCATACGCAGAGCGATCATTAGAACTTAGTTGAAGGGCAATCTCTTCGGCTACGGCAACGCTGCGATGCTTTCCACCTGTGCAACCCACTGAAATCGTTACGTAGGGCAATCTCTTCGGCTACGGCAACGCTGCGATGCTTTCCACCTGTGCAACCCACTGAAATCGTTACGTACTTTTTACCCTCGTTCATGTATCCAGGAATCATCGAATTGATGAGTGCGACATAGTCCTTCACAAACTCACTCACACCTTCACTACCCAATACCTTCTCACTCACTTGCGTCGTTAAGCCGGTAAGAGGTCGCAGTTCAGGAATCCAATGTGGATTTGGAATAAAGCGGCAATCCAAAACTAAATCTGAATCAACTGGAATTCCATACTTGTAGCCAAATGAGAGGACGTTAATGCGGATTCCCTGAATCTTTCCCCCACCAAAAATCTCACCAATTCTCTTTTCCAACTGGTGCACATTCAAATTCGTTGTATCAATAGCAATATCGCACTCAGCTCGTACTTCTTCAAGCTTTGCTCTCTCGCGAGCAATTCCATCAACTATGCGATCTCCGCCTTGCAGAGGATGTGGTCTGCGAGTTGATTCAAAGCGCTGCACTAGCGCTTGATCTGTGGCATCTAGGAATACAAGACGGTATGTAGAACCATTCTTCTTTAGCTCTGCTAATGCAGCAGTTAACTCATCAAAGAAATGTCCACCACGAACATCAACTACAACTGCATACTCTTTTCCTTGTGTTCCCGTGCCTTTGCCAACTAGAGCAGGTAGTAAGGCAGGAGGTAAGTTATCAACGACATACCAACCCAGATCTTCCAGAGCATGAGCCACCGTTGATCGCCCAGCACCAGACATTCCGGTTAGGACCAAGGTCTCATTGCTCGTCATGGCTTTATCCTCTTACACCTGTCAAGAACCCACTCACACGCTCCATGCTCTTCTCTAAATAGGCAGGCAGCATCTCCTTGTGTTCAGGGTTTTTAGTCTCATAAAGATAGTTCAGTAGAACCAGTCGTCGCTGCAGCAGTAGGGAGTCCATTTGAGCCTTGGTGTAGGTGGGTAGTTCGCAGACCGTTCTATACCCCTCCAACACTGCCGCATCCTGCTCGGGAGTATCTAAGTAATACAAGGTGATTGCTAAATCTTGATGCGGGATTCCATAGCCACAATCATCAAAGTCAAAGATGAAGAGTTCACCTTCATGCCACATCAGATTCCAGCCATGAAGATCGCCATGAATCACCTGAATTGGATTTGCTGAAAAAAGATCTCTTGTATCAGCCTCAATAATATCGACCGCAGATTTTATTGCAGTGAACTGTTCCTTTGTTAGCAAGCTCTTAGAACTGAGCAAAAAGTCCTCAGTCCCCCACAACCAATCACTAAAGGTTGGAAGTACGGCTTCTTCTGAAAGCATAAACTCACGTGAACTTTGATGCATCCGTGCCATTGCAGCACCTAGTGCCACTAATTGCTCATGTGTTGGTTCATCACCAATCTCTTCACCTTCAAGCCATGTGTAGAGAATGCCAGAGACTTCTTCTCCTGATTCGGCGTGCAGAATCGAAGAGATATAACTGTCTTTACTATTTGCAACAGGTCTTGGAACTTTCAGCCCTGGGACCCTTGCTATGAAGTTAACAAACTCAATTTCACCATGCATGTTCTCCAGCGTTCGAGTCGAATTCACGTTGATGCGTAAAGCGTATTGATCTCCCGCGCCGGTAACTACTGAAAAAGTGGCATTGAATTCATAGTTAATGCACTTAACCTCAACCTCACTTAGACCATAGCCCGCGAGCATCTCTCGTGCCGTCTTAGTGAAAGACTCTATTTGTTGCTCGGTTGTAGAATTAAAGAAATCTGCACTCACTACTTACTCTCCACTATCTCACCTGTTGCTGTGTTTACTTGTTGTGAACTCATAGCCGCAAGTTGCTCACCAATAACCGCAGCAATCTTGCTTCCTATACCCGGCGTTGCAGCGATATCTTCCACGGTTGCCTTGCGAATAGCTGCTACTGAACCAAATCGTTCCAGTAATGCTTTTCTGCGCGCTTGTCCCAACTGCGGTATCTCATCAAGAATCGATTCCAGCATTACCTTTGAACGTCTAGAGCGGTGGAATGTGATGGCAAATCTATGTGCCTCATCGCGAATACGTTGTAAGAGATAGAGACCTTCACTGGAGCGAGGAAGGATGAGTGGGTCAGATGAACCTGGCACCCACACTTCTTCTAATCGCTTTGCAAGACCGCACAGTGCAATGTCCGTTATTCCGAGTTCTGCTAACGCACGTGCTGCTGCATTGACCTGGGGCTGACCACCATCAACAACAATGAGTTGTGGTGGATATGAGAACTTACTTAACTTTCCACCAAGCTCTGCAACCTCTGCTTCATCAACAGATCTATCATCGAGCAATCTCTTGAGCCTGCGAGTAATCACTTGATGCATGGCTCTTGTGTCATCAAAGCCTTCTTCGGTATTGATAATGAAGCGTCGATATTCACTCTTCTTAGCTAATCCATCTTCAAAGACCACCATGGATGCGACAACGGATGTGCCAGAAATATTTGAGATATCAAAACACTCAATGCGAAGTGGCGTGCGGCTGAGATCCAATGCTTCTTCTATTTCTAATAACGCCTTGCCACTTACTGCAGCATCATTGGCACGCTTACTTAAGAACTGAATAAGTGAATACTGGGCATTGCGCTTCACCGTTGCCAGAATCTCAACTTTCTCACCACGCTGAGGCACCTTCAGTGTTACGGGAGCACCACGCAAACCACTGAGCCAACTCTCTAACGCCGTGGCATCTAATGGAAGTTCATTAATAAGAATCTCAGCAGGTATATCTGTTGGTGCGCTTTGACTATAGATGGAATAGAAAAGTGCTCCCATCTCATCATCACCTTCTAGGGATTTACTTTGATCCACAATCCATGAACGTGAACCCTTTATTGCACCGCCGCGCACGATAAATATTGATCCTGCAGCATGCGCACCATCGTGATGTATTGCAACAATGTCAGCGGTCAGATTCTCAGGAAGTGCTGCTTCAGCAGACTCCTGTGCGCGCTCTATTGCATCAATAGAATCTCGAATCTTGCTGGCTCGTTCAAACTCTTCGCGGCTAGAGGCAAGTTCCATCTCTGCTCGCAAAGTTGGAACTATGTCTGTATTTCCATTAGACATGAATTTCACTAAGCGATCAGAGAGTGCTTTGTGATCCTCTTTGCTAATCCACTCAACGCACGGAGCAGCACATTTTCCAATATCACCCAGCAAGCATTGACGTTTAGTTCGCTTTGCTCGCTCAAAGTTACTTGTGGTGCAGGAGCGAATCGGGAAAGTCTTTAAGACAACATCAAAAGTGCTTCGAAGTGCCCAGGTATGAGTAAAGGGTCCAAAGTATGAAATTCCCGGACGCTTAGATTTACGAGTAATGAAGACCCGTGGGAACTCTTCCTTGTTCGTAATTGCTAGATATGGATAAGACTTGTCATCTCTAAACTGCACGTTGTACTGCGGGGCATATTGCTTTATCCAAGAAAACTCTAACTGCAGAGCTTCAACCTCAGTATCAACTATCGTCCAGTCCACTCGCACGGCCTGATGCACCATGCGATAAGTCTTTTCAGCTAAGTTACCCTGGAAGTAATTGCTCAATCGATTCTTTAAGTTGATTGCTTTGCCTACATAGATGACTGTGTCGGTAGCATCATAAAATCGATAGACCCCAGGAAGTTTAGGAATATCTGTCGGCCGATAGCTTTGGGGATCTGCCATATCAATTACTTCTTAGTCGCTACTTTGCGATTACTAGCCAAAATTTCACCCAAGAACTGTCCGGTGTAACTTGCCTTCACCTTGGCCACATCTTCCGGAGTTCCTTGTGCAACTACTAGTCCCCCACGGAAACCACCTTCTGGTCCCATATCGATAACCCAGTCAGAGGATTTAATAACATCCAAATTGTGTTCGATAACGACAACAGTGTTACCGGTATCGACTAGGCGATTAAGAACTCCAAGTAGCTTGCTTACATCTTCAAAGTGCAGACCGGTTGTTGGCTCATCTAGAACATAGATGGTTCGTCCAGTTGAACGGCGTTGCAACTCGGTAGCTAACTTCACGCGCTGTGCTTCACCGCCAGAAAGTGTTGGTGCTGACTGTCCTAAGCGCACATATCCCAAACCAACATCGTTGAGGGTTTTGAGGTAACGAGCAATCGCTGGAACGGATTCAAAGAAGCCAGCAGCTAGCTCTATAGGCATGTCCAAAACATCGGCAATAGTTTTGCCCTTGTAGTGCACTTCAAGGGTTTCACGGTTATAACGCGCACCATGACAGACTTCGCAAGGAACGTAAACATCAGGTAAGAAGTTCATCTCAATGGTGATGGTTCCATCGCCAGAACAGTTCTCACAGCGTCCACCTTTGACGTTAAAGGAGAAACGTCCTTGTTGATAGCCACGGATTTTGGCCTCAGAAGTTTCGGCAAACAGCGCACGTACCTTGTCGAATACACCTGTATATGTAGCGGGGTTAGAACGAGGCGTGCGACCAATAGGTGATTGATCAACGTGAACAACCTTGTCGAGTAAATCGATCCCTGAAACTGTGCGATGTCGCCCAGGAACTAGTCGTGCTCCATTGAGTTTATTGGCAAGGGTTGTATACAAAATATCGTTTACTAGAGTTGATTTACCTGAACCACTCACACCGGTAACCGAGACAAATACTCCCAGTGGTACTTCAACATCAATGTTTTGAAGGTTGTTCTCTTTCGCACCCTTCACAACCAGTTGGCGCTTAGGGTCAACCTTGCGGCGCTTAGTAGGAATCGCAATTGATTTACGGCCAGAAAGATATGCGCCAGTAATAGATTCTTTAGAGGCGATCAAGTCTTCGTAACTACCTGAAACAACAACATTGCCACCATGCTCACCAGCACCTGGCCCGATGTCTACAACCCAGTCAGCGGTTCTAATAGTTTCCTCATCATGCTCAACAACAATGAGTGTGTTTCCCAAATTGCGAAGACGCGTCAGAGTATCAATTAAGCGGCGGTTATCTCTTTGGTGCAACCCAATACTTGGTTCACCTACTAACCCGCTACCAATCTGTGTTGCAAGACGAATGCGCTGTGCTTCACCACCAGAGAGCGTTCCGGCCGGACGAGCAAGTGATAGATAGTCCAAGCCAACATCGAGTAAGAATCCAAGGCGGGCATGTACTTCCTTCATTACACGTTCAGCGATTTGTGCCTCACGCTTATTGAGTTTAATTGCCTTGAGAAACTCCGCACACTCCATAATGGAAAGCTCAGTAATTTCACTTATGTTCTTATCGCCTAGGGTCACAGCTAAAACTTCAGGCTTAAGGCGTGCACCTTTACACACATCACAAGGCGTCTCACGCATATATGCCTCGTATTTATCGCGGCTGTAATCACTATCAGTCTCGCTATGGCGACGGTGAATGAATGGAACAACACCTTCAAAACCTGTTGTGTAGTTCTTAGTACCGTATCGGCCCTTGTATTTCATCTTAATTTCATACTCATAGCCATTAATGATGGCATCGCGCGCTTTTACAGAGATCTTCTTCCACGGTGTATCTAATGAAAACGAAACATCTTTAGCTAACGCCTCTAGTAATCGCAGGAAGTAGTCGGATGACTGCCCACCCGACCAAGGCGCAATCGCACCTTCATTAATGGAGATTGAGTCATCAGGAATGATCAAATCATTATCAACTTCTAATTTGGTTCCAATTCCAGAACATTCAGGGCATGCACCAAATGGTGAGTTAAATGAGAAAGAACGTGGCTCTAGCTCCTCAAATGACAGGTTGCAATCATGACAAGCCAAGTGCTCGCTGTAGGTGCGCTCTTTTTCGGCACCTTTTGCATCCACAAAATCAAGAAGAACAATGCCAGATGCAAGACGAAGTGCAGTCTCAATTGAATCTGTGAGTCGAGTCTTTGACTCCTCTTTTGCGGTCAAACGATCAACCACAACCTCAATCGTGTGCTTTTCCTGTTTCTTTAGCTTAGGAACTTCGGTGAGCTGAATAACTTCACCATCAACGCGAGCACGTGAAAAACCTTGAGTAATCAAGTCGGCAAAAAGCTCGACGAACTCACCTTTGCGTGAACGAACTATTGGAGCCAAAACTTGAAACTTCGTTGTTGCCGGCATTGTCAGAATCTGATCAACAATCTGTTGTGGTGATTGTCGAGTAACAGCCTTGCCACAAGTTGGGCAGTGCGGGCGACCAGCGCGCGCAAAGAGCAGACGCAGGTAGTCATAGACCTCGGTAATTGTTCCAACAGTAGAGCGCGGATTTCGGTTTGTAGATTTCTGGTCAATCGAAACCGCTGGCGATAATCCTTCAATGAAATCAACATCGGGCTTATCCATCTGGCCTAAGAACTGACGGGCGTAGGCAGATAGCGATTCAACATATCGACGCTGTCCTTCAGCAAAAATGGTGTCGAAAGCTAGAGAGGACTTACCGGAACCAGATAGCCCCGTAAAAACAATGAGTGCATTTCTTGGCAGCTCAATGGAGACATTTTTGAGGTTGTGTTCACGAGCACCGCGAACAACAAGTTTGTCGATAGTCACTAAACCCCAGCCTCTTCCATTGAACGTAGTTCCTTCTTCAAAATCTTTATCTCATCACGCAAACGCGCAGCGACTTCAAATTGAAGGTCTCCGGCCGCAGCGCGCATCTGATCAGTGAGCGAGCCTATCAACGCCATTAAATCTTGACGCGGCAACGAAGCCAGTGACTTCACATAGAGTCCAGCCGTTGCTGCACTCTTTTGATTCGCCCGCTTATTTGATGCCATAAGCTCATCGGTGTCCTCAGATTCGCGGTTAATTAGATCAGTGATATCTGCAATCTTTTTGCGCAAAGGCTGTGGGTCCACGCCTCTCTCTAGATTGTATGCAACTTGTTTAGCTCGACGCCGATTAGTCTCATCAATTGCCTTCTCCATGGAGGCCGTAATGTTGTCGGCATACATATGCACTTCACCCGAAACATTTCGGGCAGCGCGGCCAATTGTTTGAATCAACGATGTTGCTGAGCGAAGGAAGCCCTCTTTGTCTGCATCCAGAATTGCCACAAGTGAAACCTCAGGTAGATCCAAACCTTCACGGAGCAAGTTGATTCCAATGAGCACGTCATACTCGCCGGTGCGAAGTTCGCGCAAGAGTTCAACACGGCGCAGAGTGTCTACTTCAGAGTGCAGATAGCGAACACGCACTCCCTTTTCCTGTAAGTAGTCCGTTAAATCTTCACTCATCTTTTTAGTCAATGTCGTAACTAGAACACGCTCGTTCTTCTCGGCGCGAATCGTAATTTCATTGAGCAAATCATCAATCTGGCCCTTAATAGGTTTAATAACAATCTGTGGATCAACTAACCCTGTTGGTCGAATCACTTGCTCAACAACATCACCATCAACCTTTGCCATCTCATACTTACCGGGCGTTGCAGAGAGATAGAGTTTTTGACCAGTTCGTTCGATGAATTCAGGGAACTTCAAAGGGCGATTATCAAGTGCGCTAGGCAATCTAAAACCATGCTCAACCAATGTGCGCTTTCGTGAGGCATCACCTTCAAACATTGCACCCAACTGTGGCACTGTCACATGGCTTTCATCGATAACTACAAGAAAATCCTCTGGAAAATAATCCAACAGACAGTTAGGAGCAGAGCCAGCCGCGCGATCATCTAAATGTCGAGAGTAGTTTTCAATACCACTACAAAAGCCAATTTGCTCCATCATCTCAATATCAAAGGTCGTTCTCATTCGAAGACGCTGCGCCTCTAGTAGCTTTCCTTGCTTTTCAAACAAGTTGAGTTGTACTTGGAGTTCATCCTGAATGTCACCAATTGCTCGCTTCATAGTTTCTGGCCCTGCGGCATAGTGAGTGGCCGGGAAGATATACATCTCAGTTTCATCACGCATGATTTCCCCGGTAAGTGGATGCAAAGTAGTTATCTTTTCAATCTCATCACCAAACATCTCAATACGAATAGCTAACTCTTCATACATAGGGATGATTTCGATTGTGTCTCCACGGACGCGGAATGTGCCACGCTCGAAAGCAACATCGTTGCGCTTATATTGAACATCAACGAATTTTCGCAAAAGGGCATTACGTTCAATCTCATCCCCCACACGCAGTTTGATCATGCGGTCCACATACTCCTGTGGTGTACCCAACCCATAGATACAGGACACGGTTGCAACCACAATCACATCGCGACGAGTTAAAAGTGAGTTAGTAGCTGAGTGGCGCAGGCGCTCCACCTCATCATTAACACTTGAATCCTTTTCGATGAATGTATCGGTCTGTGGAACATATGCCTCTGGCTGGTAGTAGTCGTAATAGGAAACAAAGTACTCAACGGCATTATTTGGAAGCAGTTCACGAAATTCATTTGCTAACTGTGCAGCCAACGTCTTATTAGGAGCCAAGACCAAAGTTGGGCGTTGGAGCTTTTCAATGAGCCAGGCAGTTGTAGCTGACTTTCCTGTTCCAGTGGCACCAAGTAGAACTACATCCTGTTCGCCGGCATTGATTCTGCGGGCAATCTCTTCGATAGCCTCAGGCTGATCTCCGGCTGGAACATAATCACTTATTACCTGAAAAGGCTCGACTCGTCGTTGGAGTTCAGAGACCGGGCGCATTTGCCAAGCCTACTTTTTTACATCCTTATTCGCGAGTTCATCCCAGATATTTTCTACTTTACGCAGTAAATCATCTTCACTGCCATCATTTTCAATCAGGAAATCGGCTATTGATTCCCGTTGTTCTCTCGTTGCCTGGGCAGCGATGCGCGCTTCTATTTCAGAGATGTGTAAGCCTCTAGCACGCAACCTTGAAACTCTACTCTCCATTGATGATTCAACAGTTATAACAATATCGAATCGATCTTGACCGCCGGTTTCAAATAAAAGTGGGATTTCATACACAAGAGTTTCATCGGCTTTTAGAGAGGCAACAGCCTCTTCAAACTCTTGGCGTATCCAGGGATGAATGATGTTTTCTAGCTTCACTTTTAGAGAGGGCTCTTTAAATATTAACTCCCCCAAAGCACGTCTATCTATATCCCCATTTTTTAGAATTGAATCACCAAAGATGCTAACCACTTCATCAAAGCCGGCTGAACCGCGCTCTATAGCTGCGCGCGCTAGCTGGTCTGCATCAATAACGATTGCGCCAAGGTCAGCAAAATATTCAGCTGCAAGTGACTTACCGCAGCCAATGCCACCAGTTAAAGCGATTACGCGCATGGATGAAGGATAACCCGATTAGAAAAGAAAAAGGACCCGACGGTTAAGTCGAGTCCTTTTATCTTAATTATTACTACTCAGCAGCAGGAGTTTCTTCCTCTGGAGTTGCAGCAGCGTCAGCAGCTTTAGCTTCTGCCTTCTGCTTCTTGTGTGCCATGAAACGCTCTTGCGCTTGGGCGTATTGCTTTTCCCACTCTTCGCGCTGTGTTTCATATCCTGGCTTCCACTCTTGTGAATCTGAATCGAAACCCTCTGGATAGATGAAGTTTCCTGCAGCATCGTAACGAGCAGCCATTCCGTATTGGGTTGGATCAAATGCTTCGATCTCAATCTCATGTCCTTCATTGGCTTGCTTCAAAGATAGTGAAATACGACGACGCTCAAGGTCAATGTCGATGATCTTTACGAATAGTTCATCATCAACTTGAACAACCTGCTCTGGAATTTCAACGTGGCGTTCTGCCAACTCTGAAATGTGAACTAGGCCTTCAATGCCTTCGTGAACACGAATGAATGCTCCGAATGGAACAAGCTTTGTGACCACGCCTGGAACAACCTGATTGATTGTGTGGGTGCGAGCAAATGCCTGCCATGGATCTTCTTGTGTTGCCTTCAGTGAAAGTGACACGCGCTCACGCTCGAAATCAACTTCAAGAACTTCAACAGTTACTTCGTCGCCAACTTCAACAACTTCACCTGGGTGATCGATGTGCTTCCAAGAAAGCTCTGAAACGTGAACAAGTCCATCTACGCCACCAAGGTCAACGAATGCACCGAAGTTAACGATTGATGAAACAACACCTGTGCGAACTTGACCCTTTTGTAGCTGGTTAAGGAATGTTGTGCGTGATTCAGATTGTGTCTGCTCTAGGAATGCACGGCGTGAAAGAACAACGTTGTTTCGGTTCTTATCAAGTTCGATGATTCGAGCTTCAACCTGCTTACCAATGTAAGGAGTTAGATCACGGACACGGCGCATTTCAACGAGTGATGCTGGCAAGAAGCCACGTAGTCCGATGTCGACGATAAGTCCGCCCTTAACAACTTCAATAACAGTTCCAATAACAACTTCGTCGCGCTCTTTCTTGCCTTCGATGTCTCCCCAGGCACGCTCGTACTGTGCGCGCTTCTTAGAAAGAATCAAACGACCTTCTTTATCTTCTTTTTGAAGAACAAGAGCTTCAATAGTCTCGCCAACCTTGACGAGTGAGTTTGGATCTACATCGTGGCGAATTGAAAGCTCGCGTGAAGGAATAACACCTTCAGTTTTGTATCCGATGTCTACAAGAACTTCTTCGCGTCCTACCTGGACGATTGTTCCTGTTACTAGATCTCCGTCATTAAAATTTCTGATTGTGCCTTCGATTGCTGCTAGAAAGTCGGCAGCTGATCCAATGTCATTTACTGCAATTACAGGTGCTGTAGTCAAGTTGCTCCGTAGGGATAGATGAGTAGTAGTTCCCGCTT
>Ga0208929_1000256_pt1 | contig 14723 bp, 10 predicted proteins | sample Colrivmet1548A02_FD_187647 | JGI IMG/M metagenome (GOLD analysis project Ga0208929, IMG submission 187647) | Estuarine microbial communities from the Columbia River estuary - metaG 1548A-02 (SPAdes) (version 2) | ecosystem: Environmental > Aquatic > Marine > Intertidal zone > Estuary | place...
ATTGAACTTGACGCATCCACAGTGCTTTTGCAATGGACGGTTGGTGGCATGTTGGGTTGTTGGTTCACAACTCGACACCGCGAGGTTGGCCTTGGATACGGCTGGTTGTTGCGGGGGACCTATGTCTTGATGGCAGTGGCCGCTGCCTATATCGGCTTTGCCTCGAGCGCAACGTCGGCGGCTGAAACTATTCGTGATATCGGATCGATCATTGTCGCTGTAGCAATCGTCGTTGGTCTTGTGCAAAGCATCGCCCGGCGTAAAGCAGGAGTGAGTGGTTACGTCGATGAACATGATCGACGATCTCAGCGGGTTGCAGAGATGACTGGTATTGACCGCGATCAATCCGAAAGAGAAGTTGCGCTCGGTCAAGAATTCAACCCGCGACTCGATCTTGTACCGGTTGTCTTTGGCATCGTCGCACTGACAGCTGCTGGCGTGTCAGATGGCGGCAATGATGCTTTGGCGATCATTCGAACGATTGTTGGCGCGGCGTTCTTGGGTTTTGTTTCCGACGCGATGTTGCTCGGTCACTGGTACTTGGTGCAGCCTGGCCTCCCTCGTCGCCATGTGAACGACATTGTCCGAACCTTCTTGGTGATTTGGCCCCTTGAAGTCATCGTGATGTTGATCCCCACTGGCATGTTCAGCGTTTTTTCAGGATCAGTCGACGACGGATGGAGCGGTCAACTCGGTTGGTTCTGGGCAGCTTGCGCAGTGACAACAGGCGTGTTGAGCGTTGTGACGTTAAAGGCTCTTGAAGAGCGTGCCTATTCGGCGGTCATGGCCGCGACGGGTCTGATGTATCTCGCAATTCTGACTGCGTTTGGAACCGATCTCGTCGCCCGCGCTGTGCTTGCTGGCTAGTGAAGTTGGTCTGAGTTGTTTACGGGTCGATGACCCACGAATTAATGGCGTAACTCTTATCTGCGTGCACTTCAATGATTGCAGTTGAGACTGCGTGCCGTGTGCCGTTGGTTGTCGAAACTGCCAAGCGAACTTTTCGCTGAATGGTCTGGCTCACGACGCCAACTTTGTACGAACTGATTCCCTTACTTGGAGCGAGAGACAGAGCCAGTTGAAGTTTTGCTGTGACAACTCCACCAGACATTCCGAATTCATAAGCCGATGTTGTGCTGGTGACGCGTACGCCAGTGTTGGGCACAAAGATGTAGCCATCAACCAAGAATCGGTTTGTTGTTGACGTTGTGCCGTTTAGTCGTATGTCAATACCCCAAGTTGTGCTGGCGGCAAGAGTTGATGAAACATAAGAAACTGCTGTCGCATTTGCAACGGGGACAATCGAATGGCTGGCAATAGGTGTGCTCGTTCCGTCGGGAAGCAGAACTGTGTCGGCTGGTATCACTACTGAGGTATTGCTCTGTCCGAAGTTGATTGTTCGGATGGAAACGCCTTCACTTCCGCGGGTTGTTGAAGTTGAGACTCGCCGATTAAAACGCACCGAAGATTCTTGAACAGTTACTGTCGACCCGTTTCCGAGAAGTAACGTCGCGCCTTTACCGGAGATCTCGTGACTTTTTGGTGCGGCCGAAGCGTACGCAGCCTGAGCATCGACAGCGCAGCCCGCGTAACTGCCCTCACCAAACACAACTTGTGCCCCGCTGGTGATGTTGATCGGTCGTTCAAAGTAATAGATGCCTGAAGCAAAGTAATGAGTGCCTCCGTTCAGAGTGAGTGCAGTTGTGCCTAAATAGCGACCTGGGAAATACAAAGAACAACTGCCGATTGAGGCTTGCGAACCGGGGCGTTCAAAACTCGGAATTTGTGGGAGTTGTGGATAGTTCCAAACAGTTCCGGTCGGATTGTCGCCGGCTAGTTGCCACCATTGGTTGGCGATGTTGGTCCATTGATTTGAGCCTTCATTCGTGAGACTGCTGCTGAGCGGAGTTGATGCAGTGCCTGTGTTGATCAAGATGTTTCCACTTAATGCAGAGTTGACTGCGCCTGCCCATGAAGGTGTCGCAATGTTGGCAGATGTTCCAGAGTTGAGCGTCGTGATTGTGCCGTAGCGGTTTACTCCACTTGTGTAGCTCGTCACTGTTGTACAAGTTGAGTTCACGGTGTACCCATTGAGCGACCAATTCGTTGACGCTGCAAAGCAAGATGATGGTCCGAAATCACGTTGCAAAGCAATGGCCATTCGTGTTCCTGATTTGACAGCCTCGGCTGCCGAGTTTTGTTCATGCAATGCCGGGCGAGTGTCAAGGAGAACACGAGTGAAAGTTAAGAGACCTAGGGCAATGACGCTGCCAACGACCATCAAAATCAACACAAGCAAGAGTGCAGAACCTTGATCGCGCGGGGAGCGTTCATTGTTGAGAATATTGCGTTGATAAACCTTCATCATGACGGTTGCGACACCATTAAGCATGAGACTGCTTCATCGGGGGTCAACGTAATGATTACTCCGGGAGATCCATCGGGGGGACTACGAAGTCGGCTTGCAGGTATAGCAACTCCGCCTGAAGAACATTCGGCACGTACAAAGGTGTATCCCGACTTGGGGGTTTCGGTGATCTGCACTGTCCGCGTCGTCGTGCCGTTAGGAAAAGTGAAGTCGAACGTGGCCGATGACGATTGTGAAGTATCAAGGTCTCGTACGCCGACGTCAGTCGTGTACGACCAAGTACCAGTTGCCTCAGATAGTGCTCCCGCTTGTTCGATGCGTTTTTGCACGGTGATAGTTCCGCCACAAACGGCTGCACTAATTGATCGCAAAACATTTCCGAGTTCGGCAAATGAAGCAGAGTTGGCTGGTAGGAAAAAGTCAGCTGCTGCAGCATTGCCGGGGTTGGTTGCTCCAGTCCCATTCCAGGCCACATTGCCGACTACTGATTTCATCCGACCTTGGTTGGTCGTGCTGGCGTCGTTGCCCACCAAAATTCCAACAATTCGTGCACCAGTTCCACGTCCGTAGTTGGCGGCTGTTACTGCACGCGACAGATCGGTGGTATTGAAACGTGCATCACCGTCGTTGGGGGTATTCGTACGATTGCGATTGGGTTCTCCATCAGAAATGAAAACCACAAGTTCGGGTAATTGGGAGAATGCAGTTCCGCTGGTAGTTCGAAACGCTTGCCATAAGCCGTCTTCCCAATTTGTTCCACCTCCCCAACGTGCGTTGCTCAAGTCTTGGTTGTCGATCTTGGTGCGCATGGCTGTGAGGTTGGTCGATGGATTGAGGATGTTGACGTATTGGCCAGCGCTTGTGGGGTAATACGAATATGCCGAAACGTCGAAACCGACGATGCGCAAATAGGTTGGGGTCCCAGAAAAAGCATCGATGAATCCGAGCGCTGCATTGACGAGCGAAGTTGCGCCACCTTGTGATGGGATTGAACTCGAGGTGTCGAGCACAACTGTCACGGTTCCGCCACAGCGGGTTGGGGGAGCAGAAGGATCAATGATTCCTCCGGTGTAATCGGTGGGTAGTTGATCTTGAGAAGAGAGCCCAGCCCCGCCAGTCGTAAACTCTTGCCCACTACCAAAGGTCACTTGCACATCTTCGCCAATGGGTCGCAGAACTACTTGATTACGAGAAGTTACAGAGACTGCGTGGACTGGCGATTGAGTTGGGTTCCAGGTTGGCGGTGGCGAGGCAAGTTGATGGGCGACACCAACTTTTGTGATGTTCTGCGTTGCGAGTCCGACATTACGAATTTCGTAACGCTGTAATTGCCATTCATCTCGCACCTGAACATATCGATATGAAACGACGTAGTTCGTGGTGACTCCACTCGTTGATATGTCGGCACGATTGAGAGTCAGAACATTGGTACCAGGCAATGTAGTCCTGGGGGTTGGTTGGTAGAGGGGGTCAATATTTCGACTGGTTGCCGAGGCAAGATCGTTAGGAATCCACGCTTGAAGAAACGTGATGTCCTTTGATTCTGAGAGATTGTCTTTGATGGGTTGTTCGGTTCGGAGAATCACAATCATCGCTGCTGTCAGGCTGGTCATGATGATCCCAAGAATTGTCACGGTAATGAGAAGTTCGACCAAAGTCATACCGCGATCGCGCTGACCAGATTGTTGTTTCGTGTTATGAAATTGAACGCGGGAACACATTGCTCTTCACCACCTCCAGCGACTTTGAATAACCCGACGGTGATGTCACCAAGAATGTGATGCGTTGCAGAGTTCGAGCCGTTGTGAGTGATGCGGTCTCATTGCATTCAGCACCAGATAGTCCATTTGTTGTGACCCATGTTCCTGATGACGCCGAAGTTGAGTTCCAGAAATACATGCCCGTCAATGAGACTGAACTCGTTGGCCAATCAACAGTTCCTGCCGCAGCTTGAATGATGGGCAGATAGCCGCCATTGCTGTTGTTGGTGGGGCATGGAATGTAGGCATAGTTTGCTAAGCGATCGGCAGCACTACCCAAGACGGCTTCCACTTTGGCTTGATCATCAGAAAATCTCGACAAACGGATGGCTGACCACAAGGCTCCGAGGACACCAGACACGACGATGCCCATCAGGGCAACGGCAATGACGACTTCAATGAGACTTGAGCCTCGGTCGCGTCTTTTCATGGTGGTCCTACTTCGGTCAACGTCGTGTAATCAACACGTCATTCATCGGCGTGGGGACCGTCCTGGTTTGTCAGGAAATCGTTAAGAAGCGATCACGGCTTGACGATTGTGTCTAAAAGATGACACCAGCAGCTCGTAAGGCTTCGGCATCGAGTCCAACTTCGGTGACGACCTCATCACTGTGCTGGCCAGGGCTCGGAGCAAGGCGCCCCGCCTGGGCAGGGGTTGCAGAAAAGCGCGCGGCTGGTCGCGGTTCGCGAAGTCGACCAGCGACTGGGTGCTCGCGTTCGACGAATACCTGGTTGTTGCGAATTTGGGGCTGCTGAGGCAGATCAGCCAGCGTCACGACAGAAGCGGCCGGAACGTCAAATGATTGAGCACGCGCGACAAATTCGTCGGTGGGTTGTTGTGCCGAGAGTTCAGTCATCAAAGGGACCAACTCGGATGCATTCATCGTTCGTCCGGCCATTGTTGCAAAGCGCTCGTCATCGGCAAGTTCGGGATGACCAAAGGTTTGGCATAGTCCACGGAACTCGCTATCGCTGACAACAGACACGGCGGCAAATCCGTCTTTGAGTCGCGTGATGCCGTAGTTCTGTCCAATCGTTGGAGTGCGGTTGGCGTCATCGTCGAGCAACACCGCATCCATGCCCGAATCTGGCCACATAAATGAAACCGCGGCATCGAGCATTGCTAAAACAATGTGCTGACCGTCGGCGTTGCCCGCAGCACGGGCGTACAACGCTGAAGAAATCGCCTGTGCCGCGGTGAGCGATGTGACCTTGTCGCACAAAAGAGTACGGAACAACGATGGTTCGCCATTGCGCGGATCGGTTTGCACACTCGCGAGACCAGATGCTGCCTGAATGACATTGTCATACACGCGATGTCCACTGTTGGGTCCATCAGGTCCGTAACCACTGATGCTCACATAAATCAGGTTGGGATTGACTGCCTTGAGATCTTCGTAACCAATTCCGAGTCGCTCAACTGCACCGGGTCGAAAGTTTTGAATGACCACGTCGGCAGTTTCGGCAAGCTTTTTGAGAACCGCGACACCTTGTTCACTTTTGAGATCGACAACGAGTGAGCGCTTGCCGCGGTTGTTGTTGACGAAGATGCCGGTCATTCCGCCTTTGGCTGAACCGATGTAGCGCATGAAGTCACCGATACCGGGAGATTCGACCTTGATGACATCGGCGCCCTGGTCGGCCAACATCATGGCGGCGAGCGGGCCAGAGATCATGACCGACAAGTCAAGAACCTTGATGCCGTGAAGGGGACCGTGTGAACTCGAATTTTTGTTCATAGTAGATATTCGCGCATCACGTGGGGTTGACAAGAGGCCAAGGGCGATTGCGTTCAATATGCAGAGCGATCTCTAAGAGCAACTGCTCGGTGAAATGGCGCGAGACCACTTGTAAGCCGACCGGAAGACCGTCGACGAAACCAGCAGGGATGGAGATCGCTGGGTTGCCGTGCAAGTTGGCGGGGAAAGTTAACTTGCCGTTGTTTCCTGCACCAGCGCGAACACCGCCAAAGGTCGATGGAAGCGGGCCTTCGGCATCGAACGCGATATCGGGGTTTGACGCTGTGAGCACTAAGTCAACGCCTGTTGAAGTATTGAATATTTCGGCCATGCGTTCATTCAATGCGGTGCGGCGCGCTTCAATTCGGGCACGAGCCTCTGGCCCGTAACGATCCATCGTTGCGGTTAAGCCCATGCGGATTTCGGGCGTCAACACATCGGCGCAATCTGGCCACAACTCGCCGAGTTGCGCGTGAATCGACAGCATTCCGCTGATACTCCAAGCAGCTCCCATGCTGGGAAGTGATGTGTCGATATCAATTCGCTTCCATCCGTGTTCGGCGATGAGTTGATCGGCTTCAGCACTTAAGACTTCCCACATTGCGGGCGACACAACTGCGCCACCCCAGTCGGGTACAACCGCGACGCGTAAACCACGTAGCGCTTGTGTCAATGTGCCGAGTTCGGGCTCCCATTTTCCAACACTCGGCAAACTGAGCGGATCGCGCGGGTCGTGGCCAGAAGTGACGTCGAACCAACGCGCCGTGTCGCGAACGCTGCGAGTCACGCAGCCAGTCACCGTTGTGAGATTGCCGAGTTGCACTTTGGGTGCGCGTGGAATTCGACCGTATGTGGCTTTTAGACCAACGAGTCCAGTGAAGCCGGCTGGAATTCGAATTGAGCCGCCACCGTCGCCGGCTGTAGCCAGGGTGACGATTCCACCTGCGACTGCTGAAGCACTACCGCCTGATGAACCACCAGGAGTGTGGTCAAGTTGCCAAGGATTATGTGTAGCGCCATGCATCACGGTTCGAGTGACATTGACTCCACCAAATTCGCTCGCAGTTGTTTGACCGACTAAGACAACTCCCGCATCTTCAAGTCGCTGAACCATGACTGAAGAGAAATCAGCAATGATATGTGACAGTGCAACGCATGCTTCAGTGTCTGGCCATCCAGCGACTTGATCAAGTTCTTTCACGCCGATGGGTACACCACCAAATGGCAAGTTGACATCTGCGGTTCGTGCTGCGGCATAAGCCCGATCGCGATCAAGGTGACCAAAAGCATTGAGGTCGCTCGCCTCAATAGCGGCGTACGTCGCATCAAGTTCTTCGACAGGGGAGCGTTGGCCCGAGCGGAAAGCTTCGACGAGCGAACACGCATCACCTTGCCAAGTGTCGGGGGATGAATCTTTTTTACCTGAGCGAGAAGTCACAGCCATAGGTGCCGACGATAGTGCCCGCCTAGAGTTTGAAGCGATGGATAGCCGACAGTTCTTGGGATTGCAGCCCACTCATAATCCCCATCGCTGGGTTTTGCCCGTGGTTCAAGGCATTAGTACGGGTGGTGGCTTCTTATTTGGCGGCTGCGGGCTTGGTGCGGCGGTCGCTGCGATGGAAGGTACATCGGGTCGTAAAGCCGTATGGGCCACTGCTCAGTATCTGTCGTATGCCAAGCCGGGCGAAGTCATGGACATTGATGTCACGTTGGCTGTGCATGGCCATCAGATCACTCAAGCGCGCGCGGTGTGTCATGTCGGTGACCGTGAAATCTTGACAGTGAATGCTGCGCTTGGCGATCGTGATCTTGAAGAGCATGGACAATTTGAAAAGATGCCGCTCAATATTCCGAAGCCGCTTGATTGCAAAGAACGACCGCATGTGCTCGATTGGTCGGGAACAATCAGTGGGCGCATGGATCAACGTATGGTCAAGGGTCGTGAAGAACTCGAAGAACTCGATGGCACGCCAAGTGATGGTCAGGTTTTGTTGTGGTCGCGTATTCCGGAAGTGATCGAAGGCGTCGATGCGGCGACGTTGTCTATCTTGGGAGACTTTGTGCCGATGGGCGTTGGTCAATCACTAGGTATTCGCGGTGGCGGAAACAGCCTTGACAACACATTGCGCATCGGCAAATTGGTTCCGACCGAATGGGTATTGCTTGATATTCGCATTCACATGGTTGAACGCGGCTTTGGTCATGGTTTGGTGCATATGTTCGCTGAAGACGGAACTCTCATGGCGACGGCGAGCCAAAGTTGCATCATTCGCTTCTGGCGCGACATGCCGGGACCGGGCCCCTCTGGGAAAGCGAAGAAGTAGTCCAAGTCTTTGCAAGATGGCGTCGTCGGCAACAATAAAGGTATGACAACTTCGCTTCCTCGTCGCCCAGGTATGACTGTTCCGTTGCCGGGTCATTTGCACACGCATCGTGAACGGTTGATCGAACTTGCCGATATGGGTTACACCGACATTTGGTCAGCCGAGTCTGATGGTGCCGATGCATTCACTCCATTGGCGATGGCGGCAGCGTGGGAACCACGTTTGCGTTTAGGAACCGCGATTGTTCCGGCGTATACGCGTTCACCAGCCTGCTTCGCGCAAAGTGTTGCCAGTATGGCTGATGCGGCACCTGGACGTTTTGCGATTGGCATTGGTTCAAGTAGCAATGTCATCGTCGAAAAGTGGAATGGTGTTCCGTTCGTTGAGCCATACAAAAAAGTTCGTGATGTCGTGCGTTTCCTCAACGACGCGTTGTCGGGAGAAAAAGTTGCCAAGTCGTATGACACGTTTGAAGTGAATGGCTTCAAGCTTGGTGTTCGCCCAGAAGTGAAGCCAAAGATTTTGGTGGCTGCACTTCGCGAAGGGATGTTGCGATTGGCTGGTCGTGAATCTGATGGAGCGATCATTAACTGGTTGTCACCAACTGATGTGCGGCGAGTCGCCGAAGTTGTCAACGACGCTGCTGGTGGCGAAGAGCGCGAAATTGTGGCTCGTATCTTTGTGTGTCCCAGTGAGAATGCCGAAGTGGTGCGTGCGGCAGGCCGTTTTGCGATTGCTGCGTACCTCAATGTTCCGGTGTACGCCGAATTCCATCGTTGGCTCGGTCGCGGACCGCAGTTGCAAGGTATGTGGGATGCCTGGAAAGCCGGAGATCGCAAGGCTGCTCTGGCTGCCATCCCTGATGAAGTCGTCGACGACATCTTGATTCATGGTTCGCCGGCCGAATGTCGAGCCAAAATTCAGTCGTACTTTGACAACGGTGTGACCACGAGTTCGTTGGCGATTCTTGCCCTTGATCCCGAATTGAATTATTGGGAATCAGTTAAAGCACTCTCGCCGAGCGCGTACTAGTCACGCTGCTTGAACTTGCCGTTTCTCGGCGAGGTAGCGGCGGATTTCGGCGATATGCCGAAGACCGTTACTGCACACCTCGTCGGACAAAATGAATCGCGGATCAATATCGAGTGTCTTGGTCTCGAGGCCAGCAAGTTGAAGTTGAACTGGCGCGTCGGTTTCTGATGTCGGGATCTGGTGGTTGTTGTCCATGTTGTTACTGTGCCTCGGGGGTCAGGCAGAGTTTCGGTTGCGGCGTTGATCAGAACGCTCCACGACCCTGAATGCAGAAGTTTCTGCTGGTGAGGGCTAATTTTTGACAGTGACCTCAGAAACTCAACAAGACGACACCCGGCAGGGTTGGCGCTTATTGAGACTGGCTCTTGGTCAACAACGAGGTGGCCTGGCCATCGGAGTCGTTGTTGGTCTGTTCTGGGCAGTTGGGAAGGTGTCGGTTCCGCAACTCACCAAGATGGGGATCGACCGCGGAATTGAAGGAAGCGGCAACCTCGCTTTCTGGGCCGGGCTAGTTGTGGCCGCCGGAATCATCGCCGGACTGTTCACTGCAATGCGTCGGTGGTATGCGTTTCGGGAGAGTCGTTGGATTGAAACTCGTCTGCGTGAACAAATCTTCTCGCACTTGTTAAAGCTGCATGTTGGTTATCACGACAAAATGCAAACTGGGCAATTGATGAGTCGAGCATCTTCCGACTTGCAGCAACTTCAAGCCTTTGTTGTGATGATCCCGATCACGTTGTCGAACTTGGCGATGTTGATTGCAGTCGTAGCTTTGTTGATTGTTTCGCAACCAATGTTGGCGATGTTTGCCTTAGCGCCACTACCCATCGTCAGTGTGATGGCCAGTCGTTTTTCGCGGCAAATACATCCGGCAGTTTTGGCGGTGCAGCAAGAACAAGCGCAACTTGCCACAGTGGTTGAAGAGAGCGTCTCGGGAGTGCGAGTCATCAAAGGTTTCGGCGCCGAGCAAGTGCAGGCTCGCAAACTCAAAACAGAGGCCGATGATATTTGGGATGTTTCGCTCGTAGCCGCAAAGATTCGTAGCAAGTTTTTGCCAGCATTAGATCTACTTCCATCAATCGGGTTGATTACGGTGTTGGGCATTGGCGGTCACCGCGTGATTAACGGACAGATGACTGTCGGCGATCTAGTGAAGTTCAATGCGTACATCACCATGTTGATTTGGCCACTGCGAAACTTGGCGATGACCGTTGCTTTGGCGCAGCGTGCGTCTGTTGCGCTCGTACGTGTAGATGAAGTACTCAGCACACCAAGTTTGGTGATTGATCCATTAAGTCCGACATCGTTGCCTCAACCAGGATCAGATCGGCCTGTCGGTGAAGTGATTTTTGATGACGCAGTTTTTGCATATGAAGGTGCAAGCCCGATCATCAATCACTTCAGTGTGAATATTCGTCCGGGTCAGGCCATTGCTCTCGTCGGGGCGACTGGGTCGGGCAAGTCAACGGTGGTTCGGTTGTTGACTCGCTTTCACGACGTACAGCAGGGATCAATTCGTCTCGATGGTATTGATGTTCGACAATTGACGTTGAATGAACTCCGAAGTGCAGTCGGCATTGTGTTCGAAGAAACGTTTTTGTTCCATGATTCAGTTGCTGACAACATTGCCTTTTCGCGGCCAGACGCGACTCTTGAAGTGATTGAACGAGCTGCTCGTTTGGCTGGGGCGCACGACTTTATAAGTGAATTGCCACACGGATATCAAACAATTCTTGGAGAACGTGGGTACTCATTGTCGGGTGGGCAGCGCCAGCGAATTGCGATTGCGCGAGCGATTGTGTCCGATCCGCGAGTGCTGGTACTCGACGATGCAACGTCGGCTGTTGACCCCTCAAAAGAACACGAAATTCGCGAAGCGATGGCCACTGTCATGAAGGGTCGTACGACCATTGTGATTGCGCATCGACCCGGCACGATCGCGTTGGCCGACACGGTCATTCTTCTTGATGAAGGTCGGGCGATTGCCGTGGGGACTCACGAGGGGTTGCTTGCGGAAAATGAGCGTTATCGCCAAGTTCTTGCCGCATGGGAAGTGCGCGAGTCTGACGGCGATGACGATGAGGTGACTGTCTGATGTGGGGCTTATCGGCAGTCAGTGAAGAAGATCGTCTTGATCGCGTGCAAACACTTCAGGTTCTGCGCCGTGCCTATTCGATGGCCCGTTCGCAGCGGCGTCTGATCCTTTCGTCGTTGGCTTTTGTTCTCGTCGGAACTTTGGTGACCCTTGCTGGTCCGACCTTGGTGCGATTTGCCATTGATAATGGAATCAAAGTTAAGGACGGTTCGGCCCTCAATCGAGTCGTCGTGCTGTATGTGATCGTGACGGTGATTGGGTACATATCTGGCCGCTTGCAGTACATCACGATTAACCGCGCTGGTGAAGGTTTCTTGCGTGAACTTCGAATCACAGTTTTTGACAAGTTGCAGAAGCAGTCAATGTCGTACTTCGACCGCGAAAAAGCTGGAGTGTTAGTTTCGCGAATGACTGCCGACATCGAGTCAATGGCTGAACTGATTCAGTTCGGCTTATTGCAATTTGTTTCGGCATTCTTGCTGCTATTGCTTGCCACAATTCTTCTTTTTGTGATGTCGTGGCAGTTGTCGTTAGTTGCCTTGCTGGTGTTGCCCATATTGATCATTGCATCAATTCGATTTCAACGAACTTCGAATCACGCGTACTTAGATGTTCGTGAAAAGGTCGGAAACAATCTCTCAACACTTCAGGAGGGTATTACTGGAGTTCGTGTCATCCAGGCTTATGGGCAAGAGGCAAATCGCTCAGAACGTTTCCGTCAATCAAATCGGGCTCTCTTTGACTCGCACATGTACAGCGTCAAGATCAGTACGTGGTATTTCGGACTTGTTGAGTTTGCGGGAATAGCGGCAACTGGCGCAATCATCGGCTTCGGTGGATGGCTTGTGCATCGTGGCTCGGTTTCTATTGGCACAGTCACTGCATTCGTCCTTTTGTTAGCCAACCTCTTTGACCCTGTCCAACAGTTGAGCCAGTTGTACAACACCGTGCAATCGTCAACTGCAGCTCTGCACAAACTGATTGGCATCATTGACGCAGTGCCCGATGTGGCAGAAGCCGACGAACCCACCCAACTGCCCGAGCGCGGAGCCATTGTTGTCGACAATGTGACATTTGGATATGCCGGCAGTGAGCGTCCTGCATTAAGTGACATCAGTATTTCGGTCGCCGATGGAGAACGATTGGCATTAGTGGGTCCAACCGGCGCAGGTAAGTCAACGTTGGCGAAATTGATGGCTCGCCTGTATGACCCCAGTCCGGTGAACGGAATCGCGGGGACTGTCTCGTTTGGAGGAGTTGATTTGCGATTGGCTTCGATGGTTGACCTGCGTCGGCGAATCATTGTCGTTCCCCAAGAAGGATTCTGCTTTGGTGGCACGATTCGCGAGAACATTCGTATCGCTCGCCCTGAAGCAACTGATTCCGAAGTTGAACAAGCCCTTGAATCAATCGGCGCACTTCAGCGTTTTACAGATTTTCCCGAAGGTCTCGAAACCGAAGTTCGCGAACGTGGTTCGCGTCTTTCGGCAGGTGAGCGACAATTGATCGCCTTGGCTCGAGCGGCTTTAGTTGATCCAGCGGTACTTGTGCTCGATGAAGCCACTTCAAATCTTGATCCCGGCACTGAGGCTGTGGTTGAGCACGCGCTCGAAACCTTGATGACGGGGCGCACAGTCATTGTGGTGGCGCATCGCCTGACCACGGTCAGGCGCGCTGATCGCATTGGTGTGATTGATCATGGTTCACTTGTTGAGCTTGGCTCACATGACGAACTAGTGGCTATTGGTGGGCGTTACGCAGCCCTAGCCGATGCTTGGCAACGTAGCCAACCCAAGTGACGGCGGTCAGCGAGCAACGAAGTATTTGGACTGCGGGTGGTGGCAGATAATCGCCGAAGTCGTTTGCTCGGGCTGATACTGCCAGCCAGTTTCTTCGCTGACTTCAATACCAAGTCGTCCCGCTTCAAGCAATGTTGCGACTGTGGCGTTGTCTTCAAGATCGGGACATGCTGGGTAGCCCCATGAATAACGGCCACCACGATATTGCTGACGGAAGAGTCCACCGATTGATGGTCCGTCCTCGTTGACAAAGCCCCATTCTTCACGAATGCGCTTGTGCCACAACTCGGCAAGCGCTTCGGCCATCTCGACACCAAGTCCATGGATGATCATGTACTTCTGGTACTCGTTGGCGGCAAAGAGTCGTGCGGCCTCAACGCTGACTGCTTCGCCCATGGTGACAATATGGAAAGCCGCGTAATCGGGTCCATTATCAAAAGTGCGGAAGAAGTCGGCGATGCACATGAAGGGTGCTTCACTCTGGCGTGGATACGAAAAGCGAGTCAGCTCAGTACTACGTGATTCGTCACTCCAGACAACTACGTCGTTGCCATCGGCATTGACGCAGTAATAGCCGTACACAACTTGAGGAATTAAGAAACCAGCAGATTTTGCGGTCGATAATTCTTGGCGGAAGGTTGCACGAAGACGTGACTTGAAGTCTTCATCGCTTTCGTCTTTCTCTGGCCGGTACTGCCATTGATTGCGATAGAGCGCCGTTTCGTTCACGTATTGAGCAATGTCGTCAAGGCTGATGCCTTTGACAATCTTTGAGCCCAAGAAGGGCGGCTTGAATACTTGGTTGTCATCAATCACGTCAGGTGACCGTGAAGGAATTTCGACTGCTGGTTTGTCTGCTGAACCAGTGCGCTTGGGAAGGACGCGTCCAGAAGGAATACGACCCAGTTCGGGATCGTCAATCCCCGACTTCTTCATAGCCATCAACTTGTCGAGGGTATGCAATCCTTCAAAGGCATCGCGGCCATAGAAGACACGGCCGTCGTATACCTCACGTAAATCTTTTTCTACGAATGTACGAGTGAGCGCTGCGCCACCAAGAATCACCGGTACTTCGGAAACGCCGGTGTTATTCATCTCAAGTAAGTTTTCGCGCATGATGAGCGTGCTCTTGACGAGCAAGCCGCTCATGCCGAGAGCGTCGGCTTTGACTTCCTTCACCTTTTGGATCATCTCAGTGATCGGAATCTTGATACCAAGGTTGTGGACTTCGTAGCCGTTATTCGTGCAGATAATGTCAACCAGGTTTTTGCCGATGTCGTGCACGTCGCCCTTGACGGTTGCGAGCACAAGGACGCCTTTGGCTGAACTTTCGCCAGTCTTTTCCATGTGTGGTTCGAGGTAGGCAACTGCGGTCTTCATTGTTTCTGCTGACTGCAGAACGAAAGGCAACTGCATCTGACCAGATCCGAATAACTCGCCAACAACTTTCATGCCGTCAAGCAATACGTCATTCACAATTGCCAGGGGAGCGAGACCCTGGGTCATGGCCAGATCTAGGTCGACAGTTAAACCTTCGCGGTCGCCATCAATGATGCGCTGCTTCAATAGCTGTTCAACGGTCCAGTCGGAGCGATCTTCGCGGACG
>Ga0208929_1000323_pt1 | contig 12984 bp, 11 predicted proteins | sample Colrivmet1548A02_FD_187647 | JGI IMG/M metagenome (GOLD analysis project Ga0208929, IMG submission 187647) | Estuarine microbial communities from the Columbia River estuary - metaG 1548A-02 (SPAdes) (version 2) | ecosystem: Environmental > Aquatic > Marine > Intertidal zone > Estuary | place...
GCGGCGGGACGGGCGGTGGTTTCTTGGGTGTTGATCATGGTGGGCGGCGGTGAAGGGGACGCGCAGCACGATCAATCCACAGGGGACTGTTTTTTAGCCTTTCGGCTCTCATCTCGGCGCCTTGCGGCTCCGATGACCACCGTGACCCTTGGGAGGGCTCGGTTGGTGCAGGTTCGGCTTTCGCCCGTCCTGCTCGTGATGCGACTATTGAATGAACTGGCATCAATATGGGCGGCCGGCCGCCGGAAGGCAAGCGGGACCTGCGTTGCAGAGTGTCATAAGAAAGCGGGTAATGGCCTGGCCGGCGGGCTTGCCTGCCCTCGGACGGCCGCCACGCTGGCCCCCGATGGGTTTCTTCCGCTTCCGTAAAGTCATCCCGCTCGGCCGCTTCTTCCGGATCAACGTCTCGAAGACGGGGACTTCGCTTTCCGTCGGCCGTCCGGGCGCGACCGTCAACGTGCGTAAGGATCGCGTCGACGGCACGGTGGGGGTCCCGGGCAGCGGCCTCTCTTACAAGGAGCGTCTGTCGAACCGCGGCTGCGCTTCCGTGGTGGTGTTCGCGCTCATGCTCGCTTCCTCGCTCGCCGTCGTCGTCGCCTACGCGCGTTGAACGCGGGTTCGCGCGACGAGGCTTGCGCGACGTCGGCGATCTTCGCCGCAAGTGCCCGGGAAAGGACTCGAACCTTCACGCCTTTAGAGGGCGGCGGATTTTGAGTCCGCTGCGGCTGCCATTTCGCCACCCGGGCGGATTGCGTTCCTGTATTCATTCCGCGAGCGTTCGCTCGTGCAAGAAAAACCGTGCCCGTCGGCGGGCGATGTGTCGCGCGCGGACGCGGCCAACAAAAAAGGCGCTCCTTGCGGAGCGCCTTTTGGCGAGCATCTCGTGAGAGATTACTTGGCGCCGAGGATCGCGTCCTTGGCGGCCTTGGCCACGCGGAACTTCACGACCTTCTTGGCCTTGATCTGGATGGTTTCGCCGGTGGCCGGGTTGCGACCCTGGCGAGCCTTGCGGTGGACGAGGACGAGCTTGCCGAGGCCCGGGAGCGTGAAGGAGTTCTTCGCGTTCTTGTAGGCGAGGGCGGCGATGATCTCGAGGATCGCGGTGGCCTGCTTCTTGCTGATCTCAGCTTTTTCGGCGATGGCACCGGCGATTTGGGACTTGGTGAGGGCTTTGGACATGTTGTTTGTGGGTTGGTTGTGCAGTGATGCGGGTGTATTAAGTAGCGAACCGCACGCTGAAAACCAGCGAAAAATAAGGGCAGGGCGAAGGTTTCTTCCGGGCCCTGCTGGCCGGCAAAAAATCTTTTGCATGCGCCCGCCTTCCGACTTAGGTGTCTCGTACACCCCCAGCCATGAGACTCCGCCCGTCCGCCGCCCTCCTGTTCTCGCTCCTTCTCGGGACGACTTCCGCCGTCGCTCAAGACGCGGTCGTCTCCCTGGAGCCCGCCTTTCCGGATATCAACTTCAGCCTCCCGGTCGCGGTCGCGCCTCTGCCCGGAAGCAAGGACGCCGTCTTCGTGATCGAGAAGGGCGACCCGGCCCCCGGCACCTCCACGGACAAGAAGAAGAAGGGGGGCGACTTCCTCGGCGGTAAGGTCCAGCTGATTTCGGGCCTGACCGCGGGCAAGCCGGTCAAGACTGAGGTCTTCCAACTTAATCCCAAGGACGGCAAGTTCGACGCCGCCGGCGAGTGCGGTTTCCTCGGTTTCGCCGTCCATCCGAAGTACAAGGAAAACAGGCAAGTCTTTGTCTATTATAGCCTTAGGATTGAAGGTAAGCTCCACCAGCGCGTCTCCCGTTTCCTGCTGTCGAGCGTCGAGCCCTTCAAGGTAGACCCCCAGTCCGAGCAGCCGTTCATCACCCAGCTCGACCCGGCGGCTAACCATAACGGAGGCGACCTGCACTTCGGTCCCGACGGCTACCTCTATATCAGCTGCGGCGACGGCGGTGCCGGCGGCGACGCCTTCGACACGGCCGGTTTCATCAATAAGGGCTTCCATGCCGCCGTTTACCGGATCGACGTCGACAAGAAGGAAGGCAATCCCGCCCCCAACCCCTACGCCTCGGTCGTAACCGACGCCAAGGGTCAGGCCTTCTTCGCCATCCCGGCCGACAACCCCTTCCTGAAGGTCACCTCCCACCGCGGTCGCCCGGTCGAGCCCGCTTCGGTCCGGACCGAGACCTGGGCCACTGGCCTGCGCAACGCCTGGCGCTTCTCCTTCGACCCCCAGACGGGCGCCTGCTTCGCCGGCGACGTCGGCCAGGGCCTCTACGAGGAGATCGACGTCCTGGTCTCCGGCGGCGACTACGGCTGGCACGACGTCGAGGGATTCCACCTCTTCAACCAGAAGGACTCCGGGGGCAAGAAGGCCATGCCCGCCCTCGCCCCGGCTTCCGACTTCAAGGCTCCGATCCATGAGTATGACCGTAAGCTCGGCAACTCCGTGACCGGTGGCGTCGTCTGCCGCGGCGACCGCGTCCCGGCCATCGCCGGCGCCTACGTCTTCGGCGACTTCGCCTCGGGTCGCATCTTCTCCCTGCATGAGCGCGCCGGTCGCTGGGAATCCCGCGAGATCGCCCGCGACGCCACCGTCGCCGGCTTCGGTCACGACCCCAGCAACGGCGACGTGCTCGTCGCTTCGCTCACCGGTCAGGTCAAGCGCATCGTCCGTAAGTAAGCCGATGCTCTCCCGCCGTTCGCTGCTGGGTCTCTCCGGTTCGCTCATGGCGGGAGCGATGCTCCGGCCCTTGCTCGCGGCGACGCCCGCGGCGCCGGCGCCGGCCTTCAGTCTCTTCACCAAGCATCTCGTCGGCCTGCCTTATGAAGTGCTCGCCGAGACGGTCGCGGAGCTCGGTTTCAAAGGCGTCGAAGTCCCCGTCCGCAAGGGCGGACACGTCGAGCCCGCGCGCGTCGAGGAGGATCTGCCGAAGCTCGCCGAGGCTTTCAAGAAATGCGGCGTGGCGATCACGCTGATGACGACCGACATCAACACGGTCAACGCGGCCGACCGCACGGAGAAGGTGCTCCGCACCGGCGCCGGACTCGGCATTCCGAGCTACCGCATGAAGTGGTACGCCTACGCCGCCGGCAAATCGCCGTGGGCGCAGCTCGATGAGATCAAGCCGCAGCTCCGCGACCTCGTCGCGCTCAGTCGCGAAGCCCGCATCCTGCCTGGTTACCAGAACCATTCCGGCGCCAAGTATGTCGGCGCGGGCGTCTGGGACATGGCGATGCTGATGAAGGATTACCGCCCCGACGAACTGTCCTGGAATTTCGACTTCTTCCACGCGATGGTCGAGGGCGGCCTTTCGTGGCCCAACGAACTCACGTTGGCCCGCGACCATATCTCGATGGTCTATTTCAAGAGCTTCCAGTGGCAGGACAGGGTGCCGGTCGGTTGCCCGTTGTCCGAGGGCTCCGTGGGGAAGGACGCCGTCGCGCTGCTCCGTAAGTCTGCTTACGCCGGCCCGGTCTGCCTGCACGTCGAATACCTCAAGGGGAAGGTGACGGACCCGGGTGCCCTGAAGGAAGCCATCGAGGCGACGCGTAAGGATTTCGCCACGCTCCGCCAGTGGTGGGCCTGAACTGAGGCAGGGTAGGGTGCCCCCGAAAAGATAGGCTGGAACTTGCGGCCCTCGGGGATGTAGAAACCTTCACCCCCATGCTCCCCCGTACCGCGCTTTTCCTTCTGGCCGCCGCGTCCCTCGTGGCCGCCCCTAAGAACGCCCCTAAGTCCGCCCCGGCTGACAAGGCTCCGCCGGAACCCTACAAGCCTTCCGAGGGCGGCGCACTCCCGGCCGGCCTCTTCCAGCTGCCCGAAGGTCTCGAGGTCACCTTGTGGGCTCGTTCGCCCATGCTCGCGAATCCGACCAACATCGATTTCGACGCCCAAGGCCGCCTCTGGGTCAACGAAGGCGTCAACTACCGCACCTATAACAAAGGTGGCAAGCGTCGCCCCGAAGGCGATCGCGTGATCGTGCTCAGCGACTCCAAGGGCCAGGGCTTCGCCGACTCCGTCCAGACTTTCGTCCAGAACCCTGATTGGACCTCGCCCCTCGGCATCGCTGTCATCGACAACGTCGTCTACGTCTCGCACGCCCCGACCATCACGAAGTACACCGACGTGAACCGCGACGGCAAGTTCGACGCCGCCGTCGACAAGCAGGAGACCTTCCTCACCGGCTTCGGCGGTCAGGACCATGACCACTCGCTCCACGCCGTGGTCGCCGGTCCGGATGGCAAGCTCTACATCAATTCCGGCAACTGCGGCGCCGTCGTGACCGACAAGTCGGGCAAGACCTTCCGCGTCACCAGCAACTACGTCGACGAACGCGGCGGCAAGTGGCCCTTCGACGCCAAGGCCAACATCGGCACGAAGAGCGACGACGGCTTCGTCTGGTCTTCTGGTTTCTCGGGTCGCCTGAACGCAGACGGCACCGGCCTCGAGGTCCTCGGCAACGGTTACCGCAATAGCTACGAGAGCTTCCCTTCCTCCCTCGGTGACCTCTTCCAAGGCGACAACGACGACCAGCAGAGCTGTCGCACTTCCTTCGTGCTCGAGTATGGCTCGGCCGGGTACACCACGCCTTCGGGCGCCAACTATGGCTCCGTCAAGCGCCTTGGCCAGCCGATGCCCCGGGCTCACTGGCGTCAGGACGACCCCGATACGATGGACGTCGGTGATGTCTACGGCGGCGGTTCGCCCACCGGCATCACGGTTTACGAAAACGGTGCCCTTGGCGCCGCCTGGGAAGGGACGCTCCTGAACTGCGAGCCTTCGCGCAATACTGTCCTGGCCTACAAGCTCGCGGCGCAGAAGGGCGCCTTCGCCCTCAACGAATCCACGCGCCGAAACCTCATCACTTCGAATGCCGCCGGCGAATTCGCAGGTACCGACTTCAAGCGGATATCCATGGAGGAAGCCGCCAAGCCCAATGATCGCATCCTCTTCCGCCCGTCTGATATCGCCGTCGGTCCGGACGGCGCCCTCTATGTCGCCGATTGGTACGACTCCCGCGTTGGTGGCCACCAGACTCTCGATGATACCTGCACCGGCGCGATCTACCGCATCGCTCCCAAGGGCTTTAAGTCCGTCATCCCGAAGATCGATGTCACGACGCCGGAAGGCGCCGCCGCCGTCCTGCGTAATCCGGCCGTCAACGTCCGTCACCTCGGCTTCAACGCGCTCAAAGGTTTCGGCGCCAAGTCCCTGCCGGTCGTCTCGGAGATCCTCCGCGACGCCAATCCGTATGTCGCCGCCCGCGGCGTCTGGCTCCTGCCTCACCTCGGCGAAGAAGGCGTCACCCGCACCAAGGCGCTCCTGAAGGATGCGAATCCTTCGCTGCGCCGCCTGGCCTTCCAGTCGCTGCGCCGCGCCGGTCATGACACGCTTGGCATCGCCGCCGAGCTCGCCAAGGACCCTGATGTCGCCGTCCGTCGCGATGTCGCGACCTCGCTGCACGCCGCGCCGGCCGACAAGGCTGTGCCGATCCTGATCGAGCTCGCCCGTCGTCTCGACGTCTCCGATAAGAACTCCATCGCCGCCTTCGGCATCGGTTCCGCCAACAAGCAGGACGCCGTCTGGTCCGCCGTGAAGTCCGAACTCGCCAAGGATGGCGCCGAAGCCTGGTCCCCTGAAGTCGAACGCATCGCCTGGTTGCTCCATCCTGTTTCCGCGGTGCAGGAGTTCCTCGACCGCGCCGCTTCCGCTAAGGTCTCGCAGGCCTCCCGCACGCTCGCTGTCGAGTCTCTCTCGTTCGTCGAGTCCAGGGAAGCGGCGCTCGCGATGATCAAGCTCTGCGCCGCCGGTTCGCCTTCCGCTTCCGAAGCCAAGGGATGGGCGTTGATGCGTATGACCGGCTCCTGGGCCGCCTTTGATATCCGCAAGGAGCTGAAGAGTGCCGGCGTCTACGATGCCGATAAAGTGGTCGTCACCCCGGTCGAAGTGCCGCTCCCTCCTGCCCCGACTTATACGGAGCAGGACGTGCTCGCCAAGACCGGCGACGTCGCCAAGGGCTCCGCCCTCGTCCAGGCCTGCATCATGTGCCACCAGCTGAACGGCAACGGGCCGGCCTATGGTCCCGAGCTCAAGGGCTGGGCTTCCCGCCAAAGCCGCGAAGCTCTGGTCCGCTCCATCGTCAATCCTTCGGCCGACATCGCCCTAGGCTACGAAGGGACTACGGTTAAGCTCAAGGGTTCTGGGTCCATCGATGGAAGACTCCTGTCCAACGGCGACCCGCTGGTGATCACCTCCACCGGCGGGCTTACCCAGCTCGTCCCGAAGGCCCAAGTCACCGGCCGTCAGGTCAAGATGGATCGCTCCCTCATGCTTTCGAGCCAGCAACTCGGTCTTGGCGCCCAGGATGTGGCCGATATCGCCGCCTTCCTAGCCACCTACAAGTAAGCCCGAAGCACCCCAAGCGCCTTTTCGAGGGGGTTTTCCATCAGGAAGACCCCCTTTTAATTTACCGCTTGCTTCTCAGGCTGGGTTTATCAGGTTCGACCCTCCTTTCCCTAGGCAAGGCACGGCCGCACAACGCGGGCCCGCGACTTACTAGGCACCAAAAGACCTTATACCAACATGAAGCAGCTCACCCTTAACGTCACCAGCCGCGCGCTCCATGGCCGCGGACCCGCCCGCCGCCTCCGCGTCGATGGCTCCATCCCCGCCATCATCTACGGCAAGTCCGGCAACCAGAGCGTCGCCGTCAAGCAGGAGGCCTTCCGTGACCTCATGCGCGCCAAGGGCAACGCCGCCTCCCTCATCAACCTCGATGTCGACGGCAAGAAGATGCTCTCCCTCATCAAGGAGTTCCAGCGCCACCCGATCACCCAGAAGTTCCTCCACATCGACATCATGGAGATCGACCCGAGCTCCCCGATGACCGCCGCCATCCCGGTGCGCGCCATCGGCGAAGCCCATGGCGTCAAGACCGACGGCGGCACGCTCGCCATCGTCTCCCAGACCATCAACGTCCGCTGTCTCCCGAAGGACCTCCCTGAGTTCATCGAGATCGACGTCACCGAGCTCAAGGTCAACGAGTCCATCCACGTCGGCGAGGTCAAGGCCCCTGCCGGCATCACCTTCCCGGGCGACCCCAAGCGCGTCGTCATCGTCTGCTCCGAGATGGCCGAAGAAGAAGCCGCCGCCGAGGCCGCCCCTGTCGCTGGCGCCGCCGTCGCGGGTGCCGAAGGTGCCGCTGCTCCTGCCGCTGGTGCTGCTCCTGCCGCCGGTGCCGCTCCTGCCGCCGCGCCTGCCGCCAAGAAGTAATTTCCGCGCCAGGCGTCCCTGGCACCTGTTCTTTGAAGTCAAATGTCATTCTCGGTCATCGCCGCCCTCGGCAATCCGGGCCGAGAATATGCCGCCACCCGCCACAATGCGGGTTGGATCGTCATCGACGCGCTCGCCGCCCAAGCCGGCGCGCTCTGGAAGGAAGAGAGCCGTTTTTCGGCCTCGGTCGCGAAAATCACGTTCGGAGGTTCCTCCGTCCATCTGATCAAGCCGCTCACCTTCATGAACGACAGCGGGTCGCCTCTGGCGGCCTTCCTCCGGTTCCACCGGATCGAGCTCCCTGAGCTCGTCGTCCTCCACGATGACATCGCCTTCGAGCCCGGTCAGCTCCGCCTCTCCCTGGGAGGTTCCGCCGCCGGCCACAACGGCGTCGCCAGCTGCATCCGCCACCTCGGCGAACAGTTCGTCCGCGCCCGACTGGGCATCGGACCGAAGCAGCACCCCGGCCAAGATCTCGCCGACCACGTCCTCGGACGTTTCCCTGACGCCGACCTCGCCACCCTGACCCAGCGCATTCCCGACTTCATCAAGAACCTCGAAACCCTCCTTTCCCAAGGCCTCCCGGCCGCCCAAAACCTCACCAACAGAAAATCACCATCACCATGACCACCGCCACGATCCGCCGCGCCTACCGCGCCAGCCTCATCCTCGACCTCCGCGGCTCGACGGATGCGCCCGAGACCGTCATCGACAAGCTCAAGGACGTCCTGAAGTCCATCGACTGCAAGGTCAACGAAGTCGAGAACCTCGGCCAGAAGGAGTTCTCGCGCGTCGTCGACCGCAAGTTCCCCTCCGGCCTCTACGTCCAGTTCCACTTCGAAGGCCCGGTCAACGCTCCGACGACCTTCCGCGAGAAGCTCCGTCTCGACCGCACCATCAATCGCCTGCTCGTGCAGGTGACCAAGTAATCTCCGACCCCGCCTCGCCGTGGCCTCATCCTTCAATCGCGTGATCCTCGCGGGCAACATGACCCGCGATCCGGAGGCCCGCGCCCTCCCGTCCGGCCAGGCCCTCACGAAGTTCTCCCTCGCCGTCAACCGTTCCTACTCCACCAAGGAAGGTGAGAAGCGCGAAGAAGTCACCTACGTCGACATCGAGAGCTACGGCAAGCAGGCCGAGATCATCGCCAAGTACTGCGGCAAGGGCTCCGGCATCCTCGTCGAAGGCCGCCTCAAGCTCGACCAGTGGGAAGACAAGAAGACCGGCGAGAAGCGTTCGCGCCTCGGCGTGGTCCTCGAGAACTTCACCTTCATCGGCGGCAAGTCCCAAGGCGGCGAAGAGGGCGGCTCCGCTCCCCGCGCCCGCGGCGGCAATGATGCCCCGGCTCCTTCCGGTGACCAGGGCGGCGACGACGTCCCGTTCTAAACTTTCCCTCCCCAACCTTATAACCCAAGCAAGATCATGGCATTCACCGAAGTCCTCCTCATCAAGCCCGTCGACGGCCTAGGCGCCGAAGGCGAACAGGTCCGCGTCCGCGCGGGCTTCGCCCGTAACTTCCTGCTCCCGCAGGGCATCGCGCTCCCCGTCAACCGCTCCAACACGAAGTACGTCGAGGCCCTCAAGAAGGCCCGCGAAGTCCGTGAAGCCCGCGACCTCGAGGTCGCCAACGAGACCGCCGCCAAGCTGGCCGCCATCAAGCTCGTCTTCGCCGTCAAGACCGGCGAGGGAGGCAAGATGTTCGGCGCGATCAGCACCGCCGAAATCTCCGCCAAGCTCCTCGAGCACGGCATCGAGATCGAGCGCAAGCGCATCCATCTCGGCCAGGGCCCGGTCAAGCTCCTCGGCAAGCACACCACGAGCATCCGCCTCCATGGCTCCGTCATGGTCGAGCAGGAATTCGAGGTCGTCTCCGAGAACCCGATCGAAGTCGCCGCCGAAGAGGCCCCCGAGGCCGAAGAGCGCGAGTACCGCGACGACAAGAAGGCCCGCAAGCCCCGCAAGGAAAAGGCCGCCAAGTCCGAGTAATCGGACCGGCTCCCCGGAAAGGCGCGAAGTGCGAACTTCGCGCCTTTTTGTTTTCCGGGGTCCCCGCGCCTGTGAATAGGCCGTGAACAAGGCGTGAACGACCCGCCTGTTTGGCGCTGTCCACCGGGCTCCCCGCATCCATAGTGCACCTTTCCCATGGCCGAACGACCCCAGCGCCAGCGCCGCGAAGCCGCCCCCAACTACGGCGACCGCGTCCCGCCCCATAATCTCGACGCCGAGCGCGGCCTGATCGCGAGCATCGTCATCGACGGCGGCGACACCTTGCAGCGCTGCCTCGAGCAGCGCGTCACGCCGGATTATTTCTTCGATCCGAAGCACCAGGACATCTACGAGATCGCCGTCAAGCTCTCGCTGGCGAGCACGGGCATCGACGAGATCACGCTCACCGAACAGCTGCGCCGCGACGGCAAGCTGGAGTCCGCCGGCGGCGCGACCTACGTCAATGAGCTGACGGGCCTGATCTCCTCGAGCGCGCACGCGCCCCATTGGCTCGCGATCATCCGTGAGAAGCACTTCCTCCGGCAGCTGATCTCCACCGCCGTCACGACGGTCGAGAAGGCCCACACGCACGCTGAGGGCATCGAGCGTCTCCTCGAGGAGGTCGAGCAGTCCTTCTTCCGCATCAGCGAAGACCGCATCTCCGAGTCCGCCCAGACGATCGACGGACCCATCGCCGAGGCGATGGAACTCGTCCAGCGCATCATCCGCGACCGTAACTCGGTCCAAGGCGTCCCGACGGGCTTCCCGGACCTCGACGCGATGACCTTCGGTTTCCAGCCCGGCCAGATGATCGTCGTCGCGGCCCGTCCCGGCATGGGCAAGACTTCCATCGCGCTCAACTTCATCGAGGCCGCCCTGTTCCCCAAGCCCAGCGAGAACCGCAAGCCGTCCAACGTCCTGCTGTTCTCCCTCGAAATGCCGGCCCGCGAACTGGCCCTCCGTCTGCTTTGCTCCCGCGCCCGCGTGAACATGCAGAAGCTGCGCACCGCCCATCCCGACGAACGCATGCAGGTCGACCTCGTCCAGGCGGCCAACGAGTACAAGGGCCTCCCGCTGGTGGTCGACGACAACGGCGGCCAGAACATCCTCGAGATCCGCGCCAAGTGCCGCCGCGTCCATGCCCGCACGCCCCTGGACATGGTGGTCATCGACTACATCCAGCTCATCAATGGCCTGGATTCGGGCCTCCCCCGCGAACAGCAGATCGCCGAGGTCTCCCGCAGCATCAAGGCCATGGCCAAGGAGTTCAAGATCCCGATCATCGCCCTGGCCCAGCTCAACCGTAAGTCCGAGGACGAGGCCCGCCAGCCGCGCATGTCCGACCTCCGCGAGTCCGGTTCCATCGAACAGGACGCCGACATCGTCATGCTCATCTCCAAGCCCCCCGTCAGCCAGGGTAAGGCCGCCGAGGCCGAGGCCGAGCAGGCCGGCCAGGACGGATGTTACGCCCGCCAGCTGATCGTGGCGAAGAATCGTAACGGACCGACCTCCGACATCAACTTGCTCTTCAATCCGGGGCTGACACGCTTCGAATCTCCGGCTAGAGAATACCGAAATAATGAATAAGACCTCCCTTCGCCGCAGTTGGCTCCGCGCCGCCTGCTTCGCCCTCGCCTTGGTGCCGATCGTCGGCGGCGCGCAGAACGCCCTCGGGCCGAAGGACCCCAAGGTCCGGACCATCCGCATCCAAGCCTCCGGCTCAGCGGTCTCCGAGCAGTTCGTCCGCGGCTTCGTCGCCCTGCGCGAAGGCGAGTCCTTCTCCAAGGAGGCCGTCGCCAGCACCGTCCGCTCCCTTTACGCGACCGGCCGTTTCGCCCAGGCTTCGGTCGAGCCGGTCCTCGATCCGAAGACCGGTGAGGTCGACGTCGTCGTGACCGTGGAGCCCCGTCCGATCCTCAAGGGCATCGAGTACATCGGCGGCGAAGGCATCGTCGGCTCCGACGCTTCCTGGTTCGGCGGCGAGGAACTCCAGGACATGCGTCTGGGTGAGCCGCTCGACATGGCCCTGCTGCGCCGCGCCGAGATCAAGCTCCAGGAGTCGCTCCGCAAGAAGCGCCCCTTCACGCGCGTCTCCTCCCAGCTCCGTGATATTCCGGGTGGCAAGATGGTGTCCGTCGTCGTCGACGAAGGCATCGATCTCAAGGTCGATACCTTCCGTTTTGATGGCGCGAAGTCCTTCAGCCGTTCCGAACTGGCGGACGGTGCGAGCCTCGCGACGAGCGAGTACCGCTGGTACAAGCTGTCTGTGATCCTCGGCACGGGACGGCTCGATCCGGAGCAGTACCGCGATGACTGCCGCAAGATCCGCGAATTCTACCGCGCGAAGGGCTACCTGGACGTCCAGGTCGAGGACGCCGACCCGGAGAAGATCTGCGTCGTCAAGGACGTCAGCGGCTCCACCGGCTGGCTCGACGTCGTCTTCAAGCTCACCGAAGGCCGCCGCTACACCGTCGGCGCCTTGGCCATCGAGGGTAACCGTCTCGGCGCCGCCGATCCGCTCTTCGCCGAAGCCGCGCTCCGCAAGGTCGTGGCCGAGCCTTCTCTCCGTCGGGGCGCTCATCCGTTCGAGTTCGACCAGCTGAAGTCCGGCGAAGCGTTCGCCGCCCCGGCCATCGAGGCCGCCGCCGACAAGCTCAAGGAATACTATGGCCAGATGGGCTACATCAACGCCCGCGTCGAGACGGTCCGCAAGCCGGACCTGACGACCGGCGCCATCGACGTCCGCTTCATCATCGAAGAAGGGCAGCGCCACACGGTCCGCGCCGTCGAGATCCAGGGCAACACGAAGACCCGCTCCACCGCCATCGCGCGCGAGCTGGCGCTCGGGCCCGGCGAAGTCTTCGACCTCGCCCGTACCCGCGTCTCCGAGGCACGCCTCCGCAACACGCAGTTCTTCCAGGAAGTCCGCGTGGCCCCCGTGCCGACGCCCGTCCCCGGCCAGAGCGACCTCCGCGTCACGGTCAAGGAAGGCCCGACCGGCCAGGTCAGCTTCGGCGCCGGTTTCAGCACCGTCGAAGGCCTCGTCGGCTTCGTCGAATACTCCGAGGCGAATTTCGACTTCTCCAATCCGGAAGGCTGGTACCGCGGTGACGGTCAGAAGTTCCGCGTGCGTCTCTCGGTCGGCAGCCTGACCAACTCCTTCGAACACTCCTTCGAAGAGCCGGCCCTCTGGGAGCGCGATCTCGCCGTGGGTTACTCCATCGAGCGCCGTTTCGCCGGCTTCGCCTCCGCTGATTACGCCGTGCTCACCGAAGGCGTGAACCTCTACGCCCGTCGCCGCGTCTTCGGTAACGTCGAAGGCCGCGTCGGTTACAACCTGCGACGCGTGTCCGTCGACAACGTGAGCTCCACGGCGCCCGCCGAAGTGGTCGCCGAAGGCTCCGCCGGCGGCAGGGTGATCTCCTCGGTCTCCGCCTCGCTCATCTACGATACCCGTGACGAGTTCAACTTCCCGACGCGTGGTTCGCGCATCTCGCTCACCGAGGAACTCGCCGGCAACGGCTTCGGCGGCGACCTGAAGTATCTCCGTTCCGAACTCCGCACCGGCCGCTGGTTCCTGGTCTCCCCGACCGCCGAGCAGACCATCGGCGTCGTCGGCCGCGTCGGCCTGCTCACCGGCACCGCCGGCCAGCTGCCGTTCTACGAACGCTTCTACCTCGGCGGCGCCTACGACATGCGCGGCTTCAACTTCAATGACGTCGGCGGT
>Ga0208929_1000330_pt1 | contig 12847 bp, 10 predicted proteins | sample Colrivmet1548A02_FD_187647 | JGI IMG/M metagenome (GOLD analysis project Ga0208929, IMG submission 187647) | Estuarine microbial communities from the Columbia River estuary - metaG 1548A-02 (SPAdes) (version 2) | ecosystem: Environmental > Aquatic > Marine > Intertidal zone > Estuary | place...
AATCCAGTAATGATGCAAATTAAAGGGATGGCAGGAATCATTGAGCCTCGTTTTTTTGCTGACCCAAGAAAATGGGCTTGCACGAACATTTTCGAACTTGAAATGGAACAAATTGCGAGTGTAGATGTGAAATATCCTAAAGAAAAACACCGTAATTTCCATATCACAGCGGTAGGAAATCGTTTCAAGTTGACTCAAAATGGAACTAAAATACCTAACGTCGACACCTTAAACATTTACCGTTATTTACAGGGCTACAAGAAAATTCACTTTGAATTGGCGAATTACGAGTTAAGCAAAAAACAATGTGACAGTCTGAAACGTTCTGCGCCATTCTGTGTCCTTACCGTCAAAGAAAAACAAGGGCCATCTACAAAATTACGCATGTTTAAAATCGCATCGAAGGAAGCACAGCGCAACGAATTTGGCGAGATGGAAAATATGGACATGAACAAATTCTGGTGTCAACTACCGAATGGTGAATTGGTAAAATGTCAATACTTTGTTTTCAATCCACTCTTGATGGGACATGTATTCTTCCCAGGAATGGAATTGAATTTTCCAAAATAGACTCTCCTTCTGCCGCCTCATGATTACCATTCTTTTTGGGAAATCAAGGTAATTACATTCTTTGATTTTTGAAAAAAAATAATCGTATTGCATTTTAATGCTCGTAAGCTTGATAAAAATCCCCTTTTAAGCAACTTTAGCCTGCGATTTTGCGTTAAGGCTAGTACCTAAACTACTAGCTACCTACATGCGCATACTTTTAGCCGTATTTCTTGTTGCATTGACGTTTTTTTCGCGTGCGCAAATGCCTACAGCTAATTTTACAGCAAATCCTTTGGTGGTGTGCGTTGGTGTCCCGGTGAACTTTACGAATACATCCATTCCAAACGGGACAAGCGCGATCGTTTCGAATGCCTGGGACTTTGGAGATGGTGCACTTTCAACATTGCTTAGTCCATCACATGCATTTAGCACTGCCGGCACATTTACCATTACCTTGGTCGTAACAAACGCCAACGGCACCGTGGACGCAGAAATAAAGTCAGCATATATTACGGTGAATCCGTTACCCATCGTTGCTTTTTCTGTCAACGGTTTAGGTTGTACTGTTCCACTGACCTTGTCTTTTGTCAATAGTTCTTCCAGTGGAGCGAATTTCAGTAACGCATGGAATTTTGGGAATAGTCAGAACTCCACTGCTGCGAATCCACCGAATATCACCTATAATTCTGCCGGAAGTTACACGATCACTTTAAACGTGACGAATACAAGCACATCCTGTGTCGCAACAAGTACACAGAGTATTCAAGTAGCAAATTTCCAAGCTGGAATCACCGCTCCTACTTTTGGTTGTGTTGGACAAGCGATTTCGTTTCAAGACAATTCAACCGCTGGAGCCAATGCATGGAGTTGGAATTTTGGGGGTCAAGGGACAAGTTCAGTAGAAAATCCCTCCTTTGTTTTCAACGCTCCAGGAACGTATACCGTTCAACTCACTTCCCAAAACACAAGTTCAGGATGTACCTCAACAATCACGCAACCCATCTCTATTCAGGCCAACACCAATCCTATTTTCAGTGCGAATCCAATTACGAACTGTGCGCCTGGATCCATCCAATTTACAAGTAGCACGACGATACCAGGTACGTATGTTTGGTCCTTTGGAGATGGTCAAACCTACACCGGATTAACACCTCCTCCGCACATTTACACTCAAAGTGGTTTATACGATGTCACCTTGAGTTTAACAACAGCAGCTGGATGTACAGGTTCAACAACCTTGAATGACTACATCAACATGACGAATGTCCAAGCTGGATTCTTTGCTTTGGATACTGCAGGCTGTGACCCACTCGTTGTCAATTTCATTGATACCTCCTTCACACCTTCGAATCCGATTGTTTCTTGGCAATGGAACTTTGGCAATGGTCAAACGTTCAATGGTCATTTTCCACCAGCTCAAACGTATCAAGTCGGTGTATACGATGTTCAATTAATCATCACCACCCAATCAGGCTGTACGGATACGATTATTAAAAACGATTATGTGACGGTCGGACACATCGACTCCGTTCATTTCACTTACACCCCATTGATTGCTTGCTCCAATGACGATGTGATTTTCACGAGTTCAACGTATATCTCTGTTCCGCACAACGCCAACGAAGTCACCTATTTCTGGGATTTTGGTGACGGAACATCCATTGAACAGAATCCAACACACCAATTTGAATCTGACACCGGTTATTTCGACGTTACATTTATTGCTGACTTTAGAGGATGTAAGGATACGTTTATCGTTGAAGACGCCGTGTATATTCTCGCACCAATCGCTCAGTTTTCACCGAGTGCCTTTTTGTTTTGCAATCCGAGTTCATTCCCCGTAAACGTTGCCATCGATGACAATTCCATTCACGGTGTACTATCTGACAACGTGGACATGCATTATGAATTCTTTGACAATACGCCAAATGTGAATTTCACCAATGCCCAACTCGATGTCCCCAATGGCGGAAATACCAGTCATACGTATTCGACGTATGGAACATACAACATTGAACAGGTCATACACAACTACACGACAGGCTGCTCGGACAGTATTACGTCCACCATTACCATTTCTCAGCTCGCCAGTCAGTTCAGCATGTCGAACGATACGGTTTGTAACGGGACAGCAATCAACTTAACGGACATCAGCACATCATGGAGTGGAGCTACAGGATCTCATCCCGTAAATGATTGGTATTACAACATGGGGAACGGACAGTCGATTCACAATGGACCGAATATTTCCTATACCTATCCTGCTCCGGGAAATTACACCATTTCTCACATGGTGATCAACAGTGTGGGTTGTTCATCAACAGCCACACAGACTGTGAAAGTCGTGAACAGGCCAATCGCAGGAATACTCGCGAATGATTACAGCGGATGTTCACCATTTACGGTTCCATTCACCAATACATCGTTTAGTCTAGCTAACGGACTCCCTTTGAATTCATTTAGTACCAGTTTTTCGGATGACAATTCTATTTTGATCACCAATAATGTCAACCAACCAATCATTCATACATTTAATGGTACCGGTGCATATTCTGCAACCATAGTCGCTACGGATATTTTCGGCTGTACTTCCTTGCCAACTGGCGTCACCATTACCATCACCAAACCTACTTCAGACTTTGACATCGATTCTGTTTTGTGTGATTTGGATACGAACGTCACAATCAACCTTTCGACCGGAACGGGCACTTTAAGTTACGAATGGTTCCTGAATGGTTCAACCATTGGAACGAGCACGGATACACTGGTTACTTTGACCAATCCAAACAACGGACAATTGTCAAATTCGCACATTTTAACACTCATAACGACGGACGGAAACGGCTGTAAAGACACTTTGAATCGCACCTTGATTATGTCCACACCACTCGCCATTCCGAATTTCTTCTTTACTGGCGCCGTTCCTAATGCAAACGGTGCATACGATTGTCCACCTATCTTTTGCAATTTTCAAGATTCCTCCTTCTCCTATGGAACGATTACCGGTTGGAATTGGTCCTTCGGAAATGGAAATAACTCCATCCTTCAGAATCCATCAAATACGCTCGTGACAAACGGAACCTTTGATTTAAACTTTATTGTGACGGATCAATATGGCTGTACCGATGATTCCACAGTGCTAGACTACATTTCAATTGGCGGACCGATGGGAACTCCGAATTGGCTACAAGATGCAACGATTTGTTCACAGGGAGCATTGTTTTACTTGACGAATGTTTCCAACATCGATAGTTTGGTTTGGAATATGGGAGATGGCACGAGCTACTCGGATTCTGTGAATTTTAATTACTTCTACGCAACACCAGGGACATATCAACCAAGCATAACCATTTTTGACTCCGTTGGTTGTCAGATTCTCTTGCCCTTGGATCCAATCACTGTCAATGACGACGATTTGGACGCCTTTTTCGTTCCAAATCCAGTGTATGCGGACATCAATGGAATCATCAATTTCAATGACCAATCGACCTTTACGAATGCACCGATTGTCAGCTGGACCTGGAATTTAGGTACCGACTCCACTTTTACGTGGAATTCGAATACAGCGCCAACTACGTCCTTTTCACAAGGAGGACCACATGTCATCACACTCACAGTGGTAGATGAATTGGGATGTATTTCCACCTACGAAACGACCGTTTTCGTCAGTGATCCAGATATTTGGGTTCCAAACGTATTTACACCAAACGGCGATGGCGTCAATGACTTCGTTGTACTGCCCTATCCAGCTTTCAAATCGTATGACATCATGATTTTCAATCGTTGGGGGAATATGGTTAGCATCTTAGAAGATCAAACCGGAGTAGCGGCTTGGGACGGACTATCCACAGACGGAAAACCACACACAGATGGTGTTTATTTTTACATGTTAAACGGAGTTATGCTCGGCGGAACAGAAATCAAAAAGCAAGGGTTTATCACGTTGATTCGTTAATTGTCCCCGTAACGCCTAGTTGTACTGCTGCGAGCTTCGCTGTAGTTGCACTGCCGTAGGCTTAGCTGCAGTTGCACTTCTGCGAAACCACTGCTGCGAAACCATCTGTATTTTTTTTACTTTAAAAAATCATCCCTCGCTTCGCTGCAGTTTTAATGCTGGGGAACAATCTCTTCATATTACAGTCTAAATCATTTTACCGCTCGCTCTTAACGACAGTTGCACTGCTGCGAAACCTTCTTTACTTTATTTAATAAAAAATCATCCTACAGTTTTTAATCGTGGAGTCAAACATTACAACCCTTCCAACAAACCTTCACCGTACCAATAATTTGAAGCCGACGAGTATAACCATTCCTCTGGATTTTTCACAAATTTTTCTAAGTGTTTTGTTTGACAATTATAGCATAGATTTTAGATAAGAAATATCTTATTTAAAATAGTGTTTGTTTTGAAAATTGTCCGCGATAGTGCAACTGCAATTGTTCAAAAGCAGTGTAACTACAATTGTTTAGCAGCAGTGAAATTGCAAATGTTCCGCAGCAATGCAACTGCAATGGAGAGGGGTCAAAAAAAAGTCCTGACGTTTCCGTCAGGACTTCTGCTAGTGGTGCCTCCAGGAATCTCCGCCGCGGCGGACCAGGGACACTAATATCCAGTTCTTCGCTTGATGAAATCACGCCCTTTTCCGGTTTTCAATTCTTTTTCAAGGATAATTGCCTGCTTAATTGTTGTATGCTCTTCATGGTAAATCAATAACCAAGGTCCTTTCCCTTTGGTGAATTTCCCTAATAATCCAAGGTTATGTTCATTTAATCGACGTATAAGATCTTCTGTATAGCCAGTATACTTACACTTTGCTTTTTCCGAATATAAAACATAAACAAAATACATCTCAAAAAAAAATCCTGACGTTTCCGTCAGGACTTCTGCTAGTGGTGCCTCCAGGAATCGAACCAGGGACACAAGGATTTTCAGTCCTTTGCTCTACCAACTGAGCTAAGGCACCAGCTATTGGTGGGGCAAATTTAACACTTTTTTTTATTTCTCATCAAAAAGTCAGGTAAATTTCTTGGAAAGCTACTTAACTTTGCGTCATGTACAACAAAACAACCGCCTATTTATTGGATGCCGGGAACACACACGTGAAACTTGGAACGGTGGGAAATGGTGTGATTTCTCGTGTTAAACGCTTCGATTTGAGTTCTTTTCCTTGGGAGGAACTGGATGGTAACATTCCCATCGTGATTTCGTCTGTGCTTGCAGATGAATGGAAAAAACCATTGGAAGATTTTTTTCAAAACAAGATGTACATAAGCGCTCACATGAATTTGCCTTTTCATATGGACTACCTGACACCCGAAACACTTGGGATTGACCGTCTGTGCAACATGGCAGCCGTGGCAAACAGGAATCCAACGAAAGCAAAATTGGTCGTTGATTTGGGTACCTGCATCAAATGTGATTTTATGAATGAACGTCAAACATATGAGGGTGGATCGATTTCTCCAGGATTGAACATGCGGTCGCTTTCCCTACAAACGTTTACCGCAAAACTTCCGCTGATTCCTGTTCATTCAGCCGCAAAGCTCATTGGTAATAACACGAAAGAATCCATTGAAAGTGGCGTGTTTAACGGTTGGAAAGCCGAAATCACGGAGTTGATTCGCCTTTACCAAACAAAATTCCCTGATTTAGACGTTTACCTCACCGGAGGAGACGCGCGATATTTTGATTTCGAGCAAAAAAGTAACATCTTTGTACTCGAACATTTAACCCTAGAAGGAATTCTAGAAATTTACCGTCTGAATGAAGATTCTCTTTAATTTCCTTATCCTTTTTGTATTCTCACAAACTTGGTCGCAATCTACTACCAATCAACCTGCTTCCTACTACGGACTCGGTGAAAGTTCGGCTCAAAACCATGGGATTTTCGATGCCTTAGGTAAAAACACCATCAACGTGTTTGATTCCACGATTTTAAATTTTTACAATCCAGCTACGTACAATACGCTCAGCACAGGAAACACGCTCTACTCTTATGGAATTCAAACAAGAATTTCTAATTATTCAGAGCAAACGAAAACACAAATTGGATTTGCAGGAATGATCGACCACATTGCGATCGGTGTACGTATCAAAAAAAATATGGGACTTGCTTTCGGATTAAAACCCTATTCCGCTCGAGGTTACCAAATTACCGACAAATCTTTTACAGGATTCGACTCCTTGGAATACACGTATAAAGGTAGAGGAGCCATTCAGGACCTGTTTTTAGGCTATTCTTACGGACTTGTTTATCGTCCCAAAACAAAATTATCAATCGGCGCCAATGCTTCGTATTTATTCGGGACCGTCACCAACGAACGACAAGCGAAACTGATTGCCTCCGGCTCTAATCAAGGCGGAATTAACATTAACTCCATGATTATCCGTTCGTTTCACTACGAACTTGGAGCTTATTTCCAACAGCAACTTGGAAAAAATCACTTAATCAGTCTAAGTGCTGTCTACCTCCCGAATCAAACCATTACTGGAGATTACCAGGATGAATTTTATACCGCATCCAACATTAATTCAAGTTCTACTTATGACACCATCGCATTCAGTAGAAGTCGTATTCACTTGTTGAACTCATCCACCTTACAACTTGGACTCAACTACAGCGTATTGCTCCCCAAATGGAAACGTCAAACGAGAGAATTACACCCAAAACTTAGCCTAATGGCTTCTCTTTACCAGTTTGGATCCCTTGAACACCACGCCCAAGTTTTAATTCCAGACTTCGGAATGACCTCCTTTCAACGCCTTTCTTTCGGCGCACAATTTAGTCCAGAATCTCGCTTGATGGAAAACATTTCCACCTTGAAAGGATTAGAGAAAATGACGTATCGAATTGGTTACTACACGCAATCACTGCCATACACAACCAACAACATTCAATACCAAGAATCTGCCGTGAGTTTTGGATTAGGACTTCCAATCATGGCTCAAATGTCCGCGTCCTCTGTTAACTTTAGCGTTAATTTAGGTTCTCGTTCGAGCAATCAAAGTTTCGGAATACAAGAGAAATTTGCTTCCGTAAACCTAAGTTTCATTCTTGCACCTTCCAATTTTGACAAGTGGTTCAGACAACGAAAATTGGATTAATCAGTTTGCTGAGTCTTTTTCTTGTAGGACTAAACTCCTGTGAAAATGATTTAGATGCCATCGAACGCATTAGCTTTGATGCACATTCTCCCGATGAAACCACAAAAAACCTCAAGATGATTTACGCAGACGATGGATATGCCCGCGTGGAAATTTTTGCTGCATTGGCAGAAACCTATCGAGGAAAAGAAGAAATTACCAAAATCAAGGACAGTTTAAAAGTTCACTTTTTCAATGAAAAAGGTGAAATCGTTTCAAAACTAACCGCACTTTATGGGGAAATAAACAATACCAAAGGAACACTGATGGTCAGAGACTCCGTGAGACTCTACAACTACGAGAAGAAACAAACCCTAGAAACAGAAGCGCTATATTGGAACCAAAAAGATAGTACAATCTATTCGAAATCTTCGGTGAAGGTCCGCTCTCCTAAAGGCACTATCTTTGGTGAAGGGATTAAAACTAAGCAGGACTTTAGTAAATATGAAATCATTAAACCGGTTGGGAAATTCCAATTGGAAAACGAACTCGAATTTAAATAACATGAACCTATACAACACCATCATGAGCTACTTCTGGTTAGCAGTAGCGAGCGTTTCTTTCGTTACAGTTACGTACTTATGCTTTACAGAAGGATTTGAAAAATACGCTTCCAATTATGTTTTCTCCATCATCGCTCTGGCCACTTTCTTTGTAAAACGATGGATGATGAAACGCGTGGGAAACCACCAACAATTCTTAAAAGATAAATCCAAGGAACAAGAAGGGTAATTCTTTTGTTAGTGTAACAAAAACAAACAAAACGAGTCTTAACTCTTTATGAAAGCATTCTCTCTCATCTTATTTCTCTTCCTTGTACATGGACTTTCTGCTCAGAATTTTGTTCGTGGCAAAGTTGTGGATGAGCGAAAATCTCCTATTCCATTCGCTAAAATTTACGTAAAAAACACCGCGGATCAACGCACCGTTGCCGCCGTGGATGGATCCTACGAACTTTCCTTAATGCCAGGAGAGTACTTTCTGGTGATTTCTGCATTGGGTTACCAAGATCGGGAAACATATATCTCCATCAGCAGCATAGATCTTCAACGTGACGTTCAATTGTTTCCTGAAAAAGAACAGGACTATAAAGAAGTCGTAGTAAATACCAAAAAAGGAAATATTGGACGCGAAATCATGCTCGAAGTGGTCAAGCGCAGAGAGCAAATGAATCCGTGGAATTATGCACATACCGTAGATGTCTACATCAAAGCGAGCGAGCAAAAGGACATCAAAGTCAAAGAGCAAAGAAAGAAAAAAGAAAACGAAGACGAAATAGAGAACACAGCAAATGACGCTGATCCACTTGAGGCGAGCCTACCGAAAGCACCAGCATGGGTAGACAACATGAATCTGTTGGAAGTTCAATTGAAACGCAATTATGCACCTGGAAACAAAGTCAAAGAAATTCGGAATGCCTACACCTTGCACGGTTCCGATCAATCTCTTTACTACACAACAACGGTTAAATCCAATTTTAACTTTTTCGAGAATTTATTGCACTTGGATGACTTACATCAAACGCCAGTAAGTTCACCTATTTCCGTTCCTGGAATCCTTTCCTATAAATACAGGATGGAAGAAACCTATGTGGAGAACGGTCTAACCATTTGTAAAATAAAAATCATTCCCAGAAATACTGCAACAACAACGTTAGAGGGATACATCTACGTGATTGACTCCTTGTTTCTCATTCAGAAACTTCAACTAACGATGAACAAAGGGAACTTGCTGATTTATGATCATTTTGAAATTGACCAAACATTTTCGATTGTCGGTGACACCATGTGCGTACTTGATAAACAAGTCTTAAGCTACGGTGTAAAATACAAAAACGAAACGTCTGCTTGTCAAACAACAGCGCTTTTTACCAATTACAATTTTGACCCAGAATTCAGTAAAAAATTCTTTAACACCGAATTAGCGGTAACGACAAAAGAAGCCTACGAGCGTGATACAAATTACTGGTCATCCGCACGTCAAACGAGCCTCAGTGCGGAAGAACAACGTTTCATCATCATCAAGGACAGCATTCGTGATTTTTACAATCGAAAGGAATACCTTGATTCTATTGACAAAGTATTCAATAAAATTACAGCTCTCAAGATCCTTTGGTTCGGCGTGGATCACCGTAATCGTGAGCAAAAGATTCAGTGGTCTCTTGGTTCCGTTGCGACGCTTATCCAGCCATTTGGACTTGGTGGACCAAGACTGAATCCAAGTTTTGACTATTTTAAAAAATGGAAGGATGAACGGTCTTTGGAAACTTACTCACGTATCTCCTACGGATTTTTAAATAAAGATGTGAAAGGTGATACTTGGTGGCGCTACCGATTTGACCCCTTTCATTTTGGCTTTGTCCGCTTCGCTATCAACCATGACTTCGATGTCATTCGCGGTTATGATGCCATTACACAAATTTACAAACGAGACAATTTCATCGAAGCGACAAAAATGACCCTGTCTGCAGACTACGAACTTTTTAACGGTTTTTACGCTTACTCTTCCCTTGGATTTTCAGAACGAAGAAGTCTGACAGACTTTAAATTCCTCAACACCATTGACAACATCATTCCGAATAACGATCCTACGGATTTCAAACCGTATCAAACAATGATTGGCTATTTAGGATTCAGTTATACCCCAAAACAAAAATACATGCGCGAGCCCTACCGAAAAGTTGTCCTAGGTTCCGCTTGGCCGACGTTTAGCGTGAATTACGAACGTGGAATCCCAAAGCTATTTGGAAGCGATGTGGATCATGAATACCTCCAAGTAGATGTCATGCAATCCTTTAAAATTTCAACCTTGGGAACCATGAACTACCGAATTTCTGTCGGGAAATTTCTCAGTGCACGACAATTGTACAATCCAGACTACAAATACCAACGCAGAAGTGATCCGATTTGGTTCTCCAATCCACTTTACTCCTTCCAAGGACTCGACACGACCTTGCCAACGATTGATTATGTATTTCAAGCACACGTTGTACACCATGACAATGGAGCCATCTTAAATAAGATTCCCTACTTCAAGAAAACAAGAATTGGTTTAGTTGCTGGAGCTGGAGCCATGTACGTCAAAGAATACGATTGGCAGCATTATGAGGTTCTTGGTGGACTTGAGCGCAACTTCAAGATGTCCAGACGAAGATTAAGAGTGGGGATTTATGGCGTTATTTCCGATGGGAATCAAATCAAACCGACCTTTGACTGGAAGGTTTCCTTCGCCATTCTAGATGACCGAAACATGAAATGGAATTTTTAATCCACTGATTCGGTGGACTCCTCTGATTCTTTTTTCTTTGGGAAATAAACTTTCTGTCTAATTAAAATCAAGATGACTCCCGTTGAAATACTTGCATCTGCAACATTCCAAATCGCTGGAAATATTTGCTCACCCCCTACTCCAGGAACCCATTTTGGCCAGTTGACGTTGAATTGGAACATGTCCACCACACTGCCTAACATAAATCCTTGATGACGAAGTTCAACCGGATAATTGAAACCGTAATCCGTACAAACTCCTTTAATTCCTGATCCGGAAAGTTGATTAAACGAATCACATGGATTTAAAGTGAAAAAGTAATCGTAAAACATCGAATCAATGAGGTTTCCAGTCGCACCGGCAAGAATCAACCCGAAAACGAGTAGAAACTCAAGGGATGCACCTTTTCTCGCTTGTTTCACCAAATAATAGACGATGAATCCAATGGCAATAAAACGGAAAATACTCAAAGCAAGTTTGTGCCAGATACCGGAACCAAAGGTTGTTCCAAAAGCCATTCCTGGATTTTCAATGTAATGTAAAACGAACCAATCACCGAATAAGGCTTTCGTTTGCCCAAGCTCGAAACTTGTTTTGATGTAGATTTTCATCAATTGATCGATGATCAATAGAATGGCAACCAATAGAAAAACGTACAAAAGTTTTTTACGCACTATTTTTGAGCGTTTTTGGCATCAATACTCATCGTTGCATGAGGAACCAAACGAAGTCTTTCCTTCGGAATCAATGTTCCATTAACACGACAAATTCCGTAAGTTTTGTTTTCAATGCGCGTTAAAGCAGCTTGTAAACTTTGAATGAACTTCTCTTGACGAGCAGCTAACTGAGCCACTTCCTCTCTCGAAAGCGTTTCAGATCCATCCTCCATCATATTAAATGTTCTACCTGTATCGTCCGTTCCATGATCATCGTTGTGAGACAATGAACCTACCAACAGGGAATAATCAATTTTTGCTTCTGATAATTTATTTAGAATCAATTCCTTGAACTCTGCGAGCTCTGCATCTGAAAACTTATTTCTTTCTTTAGTCATAACGGTAATCTTTCAAAGTCATCCTCATTTGAGAACGAAAGCAAATATATCATTTTTAGTGAAAATCAAAAACCAAAAAAGAATTAATTTATCGTTAATTGAGTCATTTTGAACAATTCCATCGAGTTATTCACAATCGTACAAAGTGCCCGATAGAAAAAAGTACCTTCGCTCTATGATTCGACTGTTTTTAGACAACCGAACAGCGGTTTTGTTACTATTGCCTTTGCTCATTGCCCTGTATGTTCTTGGGGACATTCTTGGGGTGGAACAAGTCGCGTCGAACAGAGTGGATGGACTTTTTTTTAGTCAAACTTCATCGAATCATTTTTGGGACTATTTCGGTCAATCATTCTTGATTCTTGTCAATGCAGTATTGCTCAATGCCGTATTCAACAGCCATGAATTCCTCGACAAAAATACGTACATCATCAGTTTGATTTACGTGGTGCTTACACCCATGTTTGTGCCTTTAAATCAATTCAATCCCGTTTTACTCGCTCATTTTTTTATCATAGCTACGCTCGGAGCACTGTTCTATTTGAAGCAAAATGCCGACGGAAAAATGACCATTTTTAATGCGGGAATCTTGTTTAGTATCGCGATGATCTTACTTCCCTACTTAACTATTCTCATTCCGTTTATTTTAATCATGATTGTGATAATACGTCCATTTAACTGGCGAGAACTATTCATTTGTCTTGCCGGATTAAGCGTTCCTCTACTCTATTACATCAGCTACCTATTTCTAACTGACTCACTTGTTTTCACTTGGAAATTTCCCGATTGGCGACTTCATGATTACCGCACAGCTTTGAATGCCTATCCAC
>Ga0208929_1000390_pt1 | contig 11667 bp, 9 predicted proteins | sample Colrivmet1548A02_FD_187647 | JGI IMG/M metagenome (GOLD analysis project Ga0208929, IMG submission 187647) | Estuarine microbial communities from the Columbia River estuary - metaG 1548A-02 (SPAdes) (version 2) | ecosystem: Environmental > Aquatic > Marine > Intertidal zone > Estuary | place...
TTTCTTTTTTTGGATAACGAAAAAAGGCCGGTTCTTAACCAGCCTTTACTATTTAGTATTAAAATAAATCTATGATTTTTTTTCTGCTTCAAAAATTCTTTTTGGACGTAATTGCTCGAATAATCCTAAGGTTATCCAATAAGGCAGAATAAAGCCCATTAAGAATATTAGCATCCAAAATGCCATTCCGAAAATTAAAAGAAACAATACAATGCCGAAAGTGCTCATCTTCTATTATTTTTGTGTTTGAATACATTTCAAAATTAAACAATTTAATTTACAATACACTAAAAAATGGAATTTAGGATCGAAAAAGACACGATGGGCGAGGTGAATGTACCAGCAAATCGTTATTGGGGAGCACAAACAGAACGTTCTAGAAACAACTTTAAAATTGGACCCGAAGGTTCCATGCCAACGGAAATAATTCACGCATTTGCCTATTTGAAAAAGGCTGCTGCACATGCTAATCATGATCTTGGAGTCCTTTCCGTTGAAAAACGAGACCTCATTTCAAAAGTGTGTGACGAAGTACTAACCGGACAACATGACGCTGAATTTCCATTAGTTATTTGGCAAACCGGTTCGGGAACACAATCCAATATGAACTGTAATGAAGTCATCGCCAACCGTGGACATGTGCTTCAAGGAGGGAGTTTATTAGACGAGGAAAAAGTGCTGAATCCGAATGATGATGTGAATAAATCACAATCTTCGAATGACACCTATCCTACCGCGATGCATATCGCAGCATACAAAATGACCGTGGAAACTACTTTGCCAGGTTTATTGCATTTGAGAAATGCGCTTCAAACGAAAGTAGAAGCATTCAAGGACATCGTGAAAACGGGTAGAACGCACTTCATGGATGCAACTCCATTAACACTTGGACAAGAATTCAGTGGTTACGTTGCACAAATAGATTATTCCATTCGTGCCATTAACAATGCGCTAGTGGTTGTCGGTGAATTGGCACTAGGTGGAACAGCTGTTGGAACAGGATTAAACACACCGAAAGGATACGATGTGCTTGTTGCGAAAAAAATCGCTGAATTTACAGGACTTCCTTTTATTACAGCCGCGAATAAATTTGAAGCACTTGCTGCTCATGATGCAATGGTAGAATTATCTGGCGCTTTGAAAAGATCCGCGGTTTCTTTGATGAAAATTGCCAATGATATACGTATGTTGTCATCTGGACCAAGATGTGGAATTGGTGAAATCATCATTCCTGACAACGAACCAGGATCATCCATCATGCCTGGAAAAGTTAATCCAACCCAACCAGAAGCATTAACAATGGTTTGCGCGCAAGTGATGGGGAACGATGTTACGGTTTCTATTGCTGGGTCAAATGGTCACTTCGAATTAAATGTTTTCAAACCAGTTATTGCAGCGAATGTCCTGCAGTCTGCTCGATTAATCGGTGATGCATGTGTTTCGTTTACGGATAATTGTGCTGCTGGAATTGAAGCAAATTTACCTGTGTTGAAAAAACACTTAGATAATTCACTCATGTTGGTCACAGCACTTAACACGAAAATTGGTTACTACAAAGCTGCTGAAATTGCAAAATATGCGCACAAAAACGGCACAACGTTGAAAGAAGCAGCTGTTGGACTCGGTCACGTAACTGCGGAGGAATACGACTTATATGTTGATCCATCTAAAATGATTGGTTCGTTAGACTAATCAACAGTATAAAAAAGTGGAAAGCGGTGGGGCCCTCGCCGCTTTTTTTATGTTAAAATAGTACTTTTGACTTCCTAATTATTTCGGTGATGCATAGAACAAAGAACGATTGGATAGCTCTCATTTCTTTCCTTTTAGCCATTTGGTTTTCCTTGGCTGGAATTGTTTGGGTGTATGGGGCGGCGTTAGTGATCGCCTATCCATTTGGAATCATCAGTTTTGTACTATGGCGGTTTTTTCTCGAGGGTGAACGCAAAGAAAGTAAGCTCATCCCAACTATTTTATCCTTAGGTTTCACCTTGTCTATTTTAGTGCTTTTCGTGACCTGGTTCTTTGATTAAGAAAATCATCGTTTCAGACAAACCTTTCTTTCTAAGGATATTTAACACCTGTTTTACGCAAGCTTTTATCCCAATTATTCACTCCTATAATTCACAAAAAATTACGTAATTTTGTGGGGTAAAAATGTACCTATGTCAAAAATTAAAGTTGCCAATCCAGTAGTAGAGTTAGACGGGGATGAAATGACCCGCATTATTTGGAAATTCATCAAAGACAAATTGATTCTTCCTTATTTAGATCTTGATATCAAATATTACGATTTAGGAATCGAAAAACGCGATGAAACCAATGATCAAATTACTATTGATGCCGCGGAGGCAATTAAAGAATATAAAGTAGGGATTAAATGTGCAACCATCACACCTGATGAAGCACGTGTAAAAGAATTCAACTTGAAATCCATGTGGAAATCTCCAAATGGAACCATTCGTAACATCCTTGATGGAACTGTTTTCCGTGAGCCTATCGTGATGCAAAACGTTCCTCGTTTGGTGACAAACTGGACAGCTCCTATTATCGTTGGTCGTCACGCATTCGGAGATCAATACCGTGCAACGGATGCCATTTTTAAAGGAAAAGGGAAATTAACAATGACCTTTACACCAGAAGATGGCGGTGAAGTTCAAAACTTCGAAGTGTACAACTTTAAAGGCGATGGTGTTGGAATGGCGATGTATAATACAGATGAGTCCATTCGTGGATTTGCCTATTCTTGCTTCAACATGGCGCTTGCTAAAAAATGGCCTCTTTACTTATCTACTAAAAACACCATTTTGAAAAAATACGATGGTCGTTTCAAAGATATTTTTGAAGAAATATACCAAAACGAATTCAAAGCGAAATATGAAGCCGCTGGAATTGTTTACGAACACCGTTTAATTGATGACATGGTTGCTTCCGCATTAAAATGGAATGGAAATTTCGTTTGGGCATGTAAAAACTATGACGGTGATGTTCAATCGGACACCGTTGCTCAAGGATTTGGATCTTTAGGTTTGATGACTTCTGTTTTAATTACACCAGACGGTGAAATTATGGAGGCTGAAGCAGCACACGGAACAGTGACGCGTCACTACAGAGATTACCAAGCAGGAAAACAAACTTCAACAAATCCAATTGCATCGATTTTTGCTTGGACAAGAGGTTTAGCGTTTAGAGGGAAATTAGATAATAACCAAGATCTAATTGATTTCTGTCTTTCATTAGAGCGCGTTTGTATTGAAACAGTTGAATCTGGTATCATGACAAAAGACCTTGCTGTTTGTATTCATGGAAACAAAGTTTCTCACGGTGATCATTACGTATATACCGAAGAATTTTTGGATGCCTTGGATAAAGGATTAAAAGCAAAAATGAACTAACATTTTCTAGGGGGCTTCGGTCCCTTTTTTTGTGTCTTTTGTTTTGAACAAACAAAAGATTTGGTAAAATCTCCTACCTTCGTTTCGTGAAATCACCCATCATGAAATACATCCTTTTTTTACTCCCGCTTTTCAGCTGGTCGTGCAAAACCATCGATATTCCCGAACCAATCGTTGAACTGGTGGACCCACCAATGCCCATCCTTCCGGTTTCTCAGATAAACGTACCCATTGAAATTGACTTACAAAGTCAATTAAAGGACGTAGAAAAGTCGCTGCCCAAAAGCTTTGAGGGAAAGCAAGAGCAATGTGAAGGAGTAAGCTTTGCCTATAAATTTATCCGCGAACCCATTCATTTTCAACTAAAGAAAACAAGCTTTTACTATGAGGTTGATGGTAAGTTTGAGTTGAAGTTGAATTATTGTCCAAAATGCCACAGTTTATGGGATGAAAATGGATCGTGTACTGTTCCTAGAATCTATGCGAGTTGTGGTGTTGGAGAGCCCATGCGCAGGGTAAAGGTTGGATATAACACCAACGTATCCATAACAGATTCATACCTATTTAACACCGAAACCAAGCTTCAATTATTTGATGTGTTGGACCCGTGTGAAATCACCGTGTTTAAATATGATGCGACATCCCAAGTGGAAAAACAAGTGAAGGGTCAATTACAGTCATTAGAAAAAGACATTGATCGACAAATTGAATCTGTTGATATTCGCTCTTCCATAAAAGATGTGTGGCGTCAACTAGAAGAACCCATGGACTTAAGTGGATACGGCCTTCTTTATTTTAAACCAAAAAGCATGTCGTTGAGTCCAGTCACTTTCGATGCGGTAAATAAACGTGCAGAAGTGACGGCAGAATTAACAGCGGAACCCTTCATTACCACCAATAGAGAACCGGCCGTTTATAGTGATTTACCAAAACAAGCAAAATACACAAAGGGACAAGGATATGCATTGAACATCCTAGTAAAAGCGTCCTACGATTCGATTAATAAAATCATGAATAAGGATTTAATGGGGTATAAAATTCCATTTAATGGGAAAGAAATTGTGGTGGATTCGCTGCATATTTTAGGGAACCAAGAACAGAAACTCATTATTCAAGTATATTTCTCTGGTTCAAAAAAAGGTGAGTTTTTTCTTGTGGGGACACCGCTCATTACAGACGATCAATTTTTTGTGTTGACAAATTTGGCTTATGACCTCAATTCAAAAAGTGTACTGCTAAAAACAGCTAAATGGATGTTTGATAAACGTATTTTAGAAGAATTAAATAAATCGGCAAAATATGATTTAAATCCCCTGTTGAATGAAACGAAAAACACCATAACACAACAATTAAATTCGAAACTTGACGATGGTGTTTTTCTCTCCGGGACAGTTGATCGCTTGGCTGTTTCATCTATTCAATTAGGCACGTCTGGGTTTTTCCTAACAACAGAAGTTTCTGGTAACTTGAAACTAAAGATGAAATGATGCGTTAAACGCTGGGTGCGAAGTATTCTTTTATTCTTCTTCATCCCCTTTATATCCTTTTCACAACAAAAGGACTATTCCACATGTGAACATGCGCTAGATGTTCATCCGAAAGGAGTAATTACTTTATCGTTCATTGGGAAAAAGGGAGTCGTTCCTTCAGAAGGTGTTTTTCAACACCTTACTTCTCCAAGTAAAAATCAAATTTGGTTACACTTCACTTGTGCTGAGAAAGGAACCTTAAAACTATCATTTAAGCAAGCATCATCCCCTATTCACGTATTGATTTTAAAAGAAAAAGAAGGTGATTTGTGCTCCTCTTTAAAAGAACAAACCCTTCAAGTATTATTAGAAAAATCCATTGACTCATTAGATGCTTTGGAAACACAAATACCCATCGAAGTAAACGATCAATATTACCTTGTTTTCTTGGCAAAAGAAAAGTCCAAACAAGAAATAAGATGTGCATTATCCTTCGAGCCAGAACAAATTGACGTATCACAAACGTGGCCGTTAAACTTGGTATACAATGAAGGCTTACCTGTATATTCTTTAGCCATAAGGGATGAATCTACTAAAAAACCGATTGAAGCAAGAATCGTTTTACAAGGTTCAACCGAAATAAATGGTATTTATCGTGCCAGTGATTTAGAAATGAACTTGGTGAAAAAAGTAAAAGGGGGAACTATTCGTGTTGATGCTGAAGGATTTTTATCGTCAGACCTAGAAAACACCACAATACCAATTACCACAAGTTTTAGAGATACCATCTGGTTAAAACCTATTCAGGAAGGCATGATGGCCGAATTAGATGATGTCTACTTTGCCGCTGGATTAGCAACAGTACTAGAGGAATCCTATCCTAAATTAAAACGTTTGAGGGATTTTTTAATTTTAAATCCAACCGTGAACATTGAAGTTCATGGACATGTAAACGAAGACAGTGACAAAGATTTAGTATCGATGAAGCTATCTAAAAAACGAGCACAAAAAGTCGTCGACTATTTAGTTGATGGTGGTGTGGACTCTAAAAGGTTAAAAGCTATTGGATTTGGGAACACCAAACCTATTTTCAAAGATCCTCAAACCGAGGAAGAAAAAGAAGCAAATAGACGCGTAGAAATACGTATTAGTACAAATTAACAAGGAATCTTATTGATTCTATTTTGGTGTCTTCCTCCTTCGAAAGTTGTTTCTAAAAACGCATCTACCATTTCCAAGGCTAGTTCTTCAGAGACAAAACGCGCAGGAATAGCGATGATGTTCGCATCGTTGTGTGAGCGAGCTAATTTAGCAATTTCAGTTTCCCAGCATAATGCACTTCGAATGCCTTCGTGTTTATTAGCGGTCATGTTGATTCCGTTACCAGAACCACATAACAGAATCCCTATCATACCTGGGTTTTCTTCCACCATTTGAGCAACTGGGTGCGCATAATCAGGATAATCAATACTTTCCTCCGAATAACAACCAAAATCCTTTACCTCTAATCCGTTATTTGTTAGGTGTTTAATGATAAGTTCTTTTGTTTTAAATCCTGCGTGGTCGCAACCTATTGGAATAATCATCTCTGTATATTTTAGATTACAAAGGTAAACACTATTCACAAATAGCTCTAGTTATTAACTATTTAGATTTTTAGTAAACATGAAAGCCCTTATTTTACTCAATTGTTAAAAGCTACTTATACACTATATGTATTGCTAAATTGTGAATAGCGGTGTATAAGAACTCAAAAGTTTATCTTGCTTTATTGAAAGAATATTCTAATTGCACCTTTTTTTGAATTAAACACGAAAAGTTTGGACAAGTTACCCTTTGATATCACTATGGTTATAAACGAAATTATGTAAGAAAAATAGCTTTTATTATAAACAATGTATTAAATCTTCCTTTTGTTTATAACAACATAACTTATTGATTTTATGGTAAATAGATAAATATAACTTGTGTGTTACGTGGTCTAAATTGTTAAAAACGGTAAAACAAAATTTTGTGTTAAAACTTTTACACATATGAACATCCTTAATAAGAGTAATAAATTCTTTAAATAATCTTAAAAAAGAAATATATTATATATAACTAAGTTAAGGCTCTTAAATTTGTCCTGTATCAAAATCTTGAATACTTTTATCTCATGAAAAATAGCTTTGACACTCTTATTGGTCAGATAGATGCTTTTATACGAAAGTACTATAAGAATCAAATGGTTCGTGGACTTTTGCTGTTTTTTGTGATTTTTTTATTTTCCTTTTTATTTGCGACTACTTTTGAATATTTCGGAAGGTTTAATTCAGTTGTTCGAGCAATCTTATTTTTCGGTTTTATTGGATTAAATACTTACGTGTGCTTTCGATTCATTTTGATACCAGTTTCTAAATTAATTTCATTTGGAAAACAAATTAGTAGAATTGGCTCTTTTTTTCCATCCATCTCAGATCGATTAAAAAACACCCTGCAACTACAAAACGATTTAATTCATCAGGAAGGGAATATTGAATTATTGAGAGCTAGCGTGAACCAACGATCCTCTGAATTGAGTGTCATTCCATTTAAAAATGCTGTTCGTATTGAGGAAAATAAAAAATATTTAAAGTTCTTAGTTCCTTTATTTATGTGTTTTATTGGAATAGCTATTTTCATTCCATCTATCATTACCCAAGGTACCGAACATGTTGTTTACTACAATAAGGTTTTTAAAGAACGCGCTCCCTTTCAATTTGTATTGAAAGGGAAAAACTTAACAGTAGAAGAAGGTGCTGATTTTCCTATTGAGTTAGATATTATTCCGATTGAATCTTCAACTGGGAAAAAGGAATTACCAAATCAAGTTTTTATTGTCAGTGACCAGGGTAAATTTTTATTGCTTCGTAAAACCAAAAATACGTTTGTTGGAAGTATAAATAAACCTAAAAAAAATGCAGCCTTTTATTTTACTACCAACGAATTTGATAGTGATAAATACCATTTGAATGTTATCGGGAAATCTTTGATTGGAAGTATTCAAGCATTTTGCTCTTATCCTTCATACCTTGGAAAAGAAAATGAAGTCATTGAAAATGTTGGCGATTTAACTCTACCGGAAGGTACACAAGTAGAGTGGCGTATTCGAACTAAAAATACCATTAAAACAAGTGTTTTATGGAATCAACTTAAGTCCGTTTTCAAAGAGGAATCTTTTAAATATAAACAACTATGTAAGGAGGATAAGGTATTGAAATTCGTGTTAGAGAATCGTTTCAATCATCATAATGATACTGTTCAATATAAAATGAATGTCATAAAAGATGTGTTTCCATCGATTGATGTTGCGGAGCAAACTGATTCTATTTCTGAAGGACTTAAGTATTTTAAAGGAATAACTTCGGATGATTATGGATTAAAGTCCCTACAATTCGTATATAAAATCATTCGTGAAAATGGAAAAAATAAAGAAGTGAGAATACCTGTTCAACAGGTAGCTGGATCACAAATGAATTTTACGTTTGCTGTTGATTTTAAAAGAGAGGATGTTCAATTGAATGATAAAATAGAGTATTATTTTATTGTATACGATAATGATGGCGTAAATGGCAGCAAAGCAGCTAAAAGTCAGTTATTTACGTATGAACTTCCCACATTAGAAGAGTTGAATGATTCCAGACAAGAAGATCAAAATCAAACAAAGGAAGATTTAGATCAATTATTAAAAAAGACGCAAGAGTTTCAGAAAAACATCACTCAATTAAAAAAAGAGACGATGAATTCCAAATCTTCTGATTGGAATAAATTGAATAAAGTTCAGCAACTAAAAGAAGAACAATCCACTCTATTAGAATCATTAGAGAAAATCCAAAATGAAATGGATAAAAGTTTGGAAGAGAAGAATCAACTCTCTCCAATGGATAAAGAATTAATGGAGAAACAAGAGATGATTGAAAAACTCTTGGATGAACTGATGGATGATGAACTAAAGAAATTATTAGAGGATCTCGAAAAACTACTTCAACAAAACGATAAAGAACAGGTAAAGGAAAAAATGGAAGAGCTTAATCAATCCAGCGAGGATATGAAAAAGCAATTGGATAGAAGCCTTGAGATGTTAAAGAAAATGCAGCTAAACGAGCGTATTGATGATGTAGAGAAAGAATTAAAGGATTTAGCTAAAGAACAAGATGAACTTCGTGATCAAAATAAGGAAGAATTAAGTAAAGAGGAATTAGCTAAAAAGCAGGAGGAGTTAAACAAGAAGTTTGATGAACTGAAAAAAGACCTTCAAAAATTAGATGAATTAAACAAGGAATTAGATAAACCCATGGATTTGGGAGATCTAGATCAGTTGGAAGAACAAGTAAGTGAGGATCTAAACGATGCAAAGGAATCTTTAGAACAGGGTAAAGATAAAAAGGCTGGAGAAAAACAAAAGTCTGCTTCCGAGGGAATGAATTCGTTGGCAAATCAATTAAACGCCAAACAACAGCAAGCGAATAAAAAGGAACAAGAAGAGGATATGAAATCTCTTCGTAACATATTAGAAAGTTTGATGACTTTAAGTTTCGATCAAGAAGCGTTAATGAATAAATTCTCTAAAGTAACAACGTTGGATCCTCTATACCGTAAGTTAGGTAGACGTCAACAGCGGATTATTGACGAAACAAAAATTGTAAAGGACAGTTTATTAGCTTTAGCGAAACGTCAACCAAAAATAGCTTCTTTCATTGATAAAGAATTAAATGCAATCGAATCTAATCAACGTCTTTCGGTCGAAGATATTGATGATCACCGTAAAAAGGATCTAAATAAACACCAGCAGTTGGTAATGACTTCTTATAACAATTTAGCTTTGTTATTAAATGAAGCATTACAAAGCATGCAGAGTCAAATGCAGTCTGAAATGTCAGGATCAGGAAGCTGTAATAATCCTGGAAAAGGACGCCCAAAACCAGGACAGTCAATGTCAACAGGTGACATGAAAGAAATGCTTAAAAAGCAGTTGGAACAGATGCAAAAAGGGCCGAATCCAGGTGGTGATAAACCGGGAGACAAACCGGGAAATAAACCTGGAAGTCAACCTGGATCGAGTCCGGGTAATTCAGGTCAAAATATGCTTGGATTAGGTAATAAAGAAATGGCGAAAATGGCAGCTGAACAAACAGCAATTCGTCAACGCTTAGAGCAGCTAAGAAATGAAATGAATAAAGACGGCAAAGGATTAGGTAATCAATTGAATCCTTTGATAAAAGAATTAGAAGAACAAGAGAAAAGCATTATTAACCGTAACATCAATAAAGACTTAATTAACCGTCAAAAAGAAATATTGACAAGGTTGTTGGAAAGTGAAAAAGCAATGATGGAAAGAGGTTATGAAGAGAAAAGAGAATCTAAATCAGGAAAAGATGTAGATTCAAGTAACAAAATCCGATTTGATGAGTATAACAAAACCAAATTAAAGGAAATAGAATTATTGAAGAGTGCTGATCCTTCCCTTAGATTGTATTACAAGGAAAGAGCAAATCAATATTTCAACTTAAACTAATGACTTTTTCCTGTAATACTTGATATGAAAGAAGGATTTAATATAATTGAGGAAATAACCTTGCCGGCTGACTACCAGTCACTTGTGGATGTTGAGAATTTAGTCGATAAAGTGTGCCAAACTGTTGGTTTTCAGGAGGATGCGTTTGGAAACGTGTTGATTGCAGTCACTGAAGCAGTGAATAATGCTATTTGTCATGGTAATGACCAAGATAGTTCTTTATCTATTGCTGTTGCAGTAGGTGATTCTTCTGATTCTTTCTGCTTTAAAATTAAAGATCAAGGTAAAGGTTTCGATTATAATAATCTTCCAGACCCCACGGCCCCAGAGAATATATTGAAAGAAAATGGAAGAGGAATTTTCTTAATGAAAAATTTATCTGATGAGGTTTCTTTCAATGAGTCCGGTAATGAGGTAATAATTTATTTCAGTAAATGATATCTTTAAATAGCGTTGACGTTGTAAAGCCGAAGTTTATTAAATCACGCCAATTAAAACCGTTTATTAAATCATTGGTTTTGTCTGAAGGATTGGTTTCAGGTGATATAGCGATTGTGTTTTGTTCAGATGAATATCTACTCAAGATCAACCAAGACTTCTTGAACCATGATTATTATACGGATATTATTACGTTCGATTATTGTGAAAACGGAATAGTTAATGGTGATTTATTAATCTCTTTAGATAGAGTTTTAGAGAATAGCACAAAAGAAAACACTTCTTTCCTGGAAGAGTTGCATCGCGTAGTTTTTCACGGCGTCCTACATCTGTGCGGGTTTAAAGATAAATCAAAGAAAGATATAGAAATGATGAGGTTTAAAGAGTCTCATTATTTAAACCTTTATGTTCCACGTGAAACATTGGGTGGTTTAATATAATAATGTTTCACGTGAAACAGTCGACATGTTAGAAAAATATGATGTTATAGTTGTTGGTGCAGGTCACGCTGGTTGTGAAGCAGCAAACGCTGCGGCAAAAATGGGCAGCAAGGTTCTTTTGCTCACCATGAATATGAATACCATTGCTCAAATGAGCTGTAATCCAGCTATGGGCGGCGTGGCTAAAGGACAAATCGTTCGAGAAATAGATGCGTTAGGCGGGGGTTCTGGCATTGTCAGCGATAAAAGCGCCATACAATTTCGTATGTTGAATATTTCTAAGGGTCCAGCAATGTGGTCTCCACGCACTCAAAATGACCGCATGATGTTTTCTTGGGAATGGAGAATGTTGCTTGAACAGAATCCAAATGTGGACTTTTGGCAGGACATGT
>Ga0208929_1000429_pt1 | contig 10997 bp, 10 predicted proteins | sample Colrivmet1548A02_FD_187647 | JGI IMG/M metagenome (GOLD analysis project Ga0208929, IMG submission 187647) | Estuarine microbial communities from the Columbia River estuary - metaG 1548A-02 (SPAdes) (version 2) | ecosystem: Environmental > Aquatic > Marine > Intertidal zone > Estuary | place...
CGACCACACCACGAATACTGATGAGTCGTTGCGGTCACTTGCAGTTCACTGACATCATTCATCGAAAACGGAGTGATACTGATTGAAGAGTCTTTGATCAGTCGCTGCCCATATGAATCATCGGCATTAACGACACCTACTGAAGTGAAATCGCTCGCAAACAAGCGCGCTTTGGCCTGGAAATAGCTTTCTTCGGATCCGTGAAAATCTAAATGGTCACGTCCGAGATTGGTAAAGACGCATGCAGCAAACGAAGTTCCATTCACTCGACCATGTGAAAGAGCGTGGGACGAGACTTCCATTGCTACAGATCGAGTTCCGTTGGCCAGCATTTCCGAGAAATGGCTTTGCAAATCAGATGCTTCGGGAGTTGTGAATGATCCGCTCAAAGTACCGATCACTTCGGTTTGCGATCCCGTCGCTCGCATAATTGCAGCGAGCAGATGTGCGGTCGTAGTTTTTCCATTGGTACCAGTGATACCCACGAGTGAAAGATGACCTGAAGGGTTCTCGTAGAGCTCTGTCGCCACAAAACCAACGCATCCTCGCGAGTCGTCAACCACGATTTGAGGTATGTCTGTCGGAATGTCCGACAATTCTCTTTGAACAAGCAGCGCCGTAGCACCACGCTCTACCGCTGCTGCTGCAAATTCGTGTCCGTCATACTTTTCACCCTTGATGCAACAAAAGAGTGTGCCAACTCGAACTTGTCGTGAATCGTGAGTGATCGAACTCACGACAACATCGGGAGTGCCATTGATCAACCGCGGAGCAGAGGCTCCACATGCACCCATCAATTCCCCTACCCGACGTTGCGCCACAATCAACCGCCTACCGGGCAGCCGGTGTCACCTGGCGTTGGCTGAATCGCCAGTTCGTGAATAGCCATTTGGGTCAAACTCGCAAACACCGGTGCCGCTGCGGTACCACCAAAGCGGTCTCGACTTGAGCGATCGGGTTCGTCAATAGAAACAAGGATTGTGACTTGCGGATCTTTTGAAGGGAAGAATCCCACGAACGTAGCAAAGTATGAACGGAGTCCATCATCGCTCTTATACGTACCATTCGCTTGAATCTTGTATCCAGTACCCGTCTTACCAGCGACAGAAATACCATTCACCTGAGCACGCGTACCTGTTCCTTCGCACACCACGCCCGTCAGCAAATCGGCCATCGTTGCGGCTGATTCCTCTGAAATCACTCGGTGAGTCGATCCAGCCGGCGTTTCCCACTTTGAACCTTTTTCATCAATCGTTGCCCGAACAAATTTGGGCGATACATAAACGCCCTTATTCGCTACCGCATTGACTGCCGAAATCAATTGCAACGATGTTGATGAGAATCCATATCCGTAGGCAATGGTTCCGTTCTGCGAACCCTTCCAGTCCACGGCAGCTTTCAAGATGCCGGCACTCTCACCTGGAAAATCAAGTTCGGACAACTTTCCGAAACCAAAACTCGCCAGATAATCATGGAGCTTGGGCGAACCTAACTCGCCGGCCGCCATCATGGTTCCGATATTGGACGAGTCAATAAGAATGTTCCGCAATGTCATCGGTTCAAGTTCGTGAGGATACGCGTCCTTGATTGTGTACTCGAATTCAGTACCTGGATCGAAGGTATGCGAACCAGGTACTTCGTACACTCGATCTGGCGACGTGATACCCGAATCAATTGCTGCTGACACACTAAACACTTTTGCGACTGACCCTGGTTCGTATGACTCCACCGCCGCCAAGTTGCCAGCGGTAATTGCAGCCACTCCATCATCACCGCGTCGCACACTGGCAATTGACAACACTTCACCAGTCTTTGTATCGAGGATGATTGCGTTGCCACCTTTCGCTGACAATTCATTCACTCGCGCAAGAAGAGCCTGCTCGGTTTGAAACTGCATTGAACGATCAACTGTGAGCACCAAGTCGGTGCCGGGACGGGCCTGCGAAAGGATATGACTTGTTCCAGGAAGACTGCGACCCCGCGCTGCCTGCTTCACCATCTCGCCGTCAACACCAGCAAGCACTTTGTCGTATTGAAGTTCAAGACCAGTTGCGCCGGTACCGAATGGATCAGTTCGACCAATGATATTGGTGGCTAAACCACCGGCGACTTGGACACGCTTTGGTTCACTGACCCCATTGACGCCTGAAAGGTTCAGGGAAAGAACTGCATCTGCAACATCTTGATTAACAAAGCGCTGGATGTACACGAAAGATTGTTTCTGATTCGCCAACTTTGTTGCTAACTCGGCTTCGGCCGCCGCATCAAAGCCAAGCATCTGTCCGAGAACATGAGCTGTGGCTGCTGGATCGAGAACAGCGCGAGGATCGGCATACAGCGACAAAGCCGGAACGGTGATCGCCATTTCGTTTCCGTCACGATCGAAGATAGTGCCGCGTGCGGCAGGGATCGTAATATTTGACTCTCGTTGAGCCACCCCGTACGCGCGCAGTTTTCCACCGTTCATTACTTGAACAAAAACACTCCACCCAATTAATAGAGCAAATAAGCAAGTCGCTATTCCTGCAAACCAACGGAATCGCCCACGCGCAGTACCACTACGCCAAACACGGGCCTCTTGAGCAGCTCGCGGCTCAAGGCGCGATGACCACACCGACGAACGCTTCTTTGCGCGAGACGCCGTACTGCGTGAACTAGCACTACGCGAACCGGCACTACGTGAACTCGCACTACGCGAACTCCCACTACGTGAACTCGTACGCGACGTTGCCGCCGATCGCTTTGATGCAGCCGTACGCGGCGTACGAGTCGGTGCTGGTTTACGTGGCGTCACGGTCGATCTCCAATAGTCGATTTAACTGCTCCGTAATTCACCAAAGGATCATGGGAAACTGACAACAATGCAGGATCAACTCCACCGGTCGAAACCAAAACTTGAGCAACTGTGAGCGGATCAACCGAGACAAAGTCGGTCCCGTTTCCAGGAATCATGCCCATAGCCGTGGCCTCGGCCACCAAACGGGCTGGCTCACGAAGACTCGATCGCTCCAACCGCAAAGCATCGTAACGATCTCGCTCAGCGGCGATTTGCGATTCAATCTTGTCAATTTTGAGTTGCGTTTCGGCGATTCGTGTTTGAAAAACGACGACGAGCATCATCATTGCGATTGCAAGGAATGCAATGGACAATCCAGCAAAGACCAACCGGCGGGTGCGCCTACTGATTGCGGCTTGCGGAACCGCACGAGGTGATGTCCCCGCTCGGCGTTCGTGCGCCGTGCGAGTTGTTACCTTCTTGCGTTGGGGCGCAGCCTTAGTTTTTGGTGCTGTTCGAGCGACCGAGATTGAACGGGCCATCAGATCACTTCCGCGACGCGAAGACGTGCTGACGTACTGCGCGGATTCTTTTCTTGTTCGACAGATGATGGCTTCGACGCCACCCTGACCAATCGAACGATCCGCTGTGCGCCACAACCACACGGAAGTTGACTTGGACATTCACAACCGCCCGTGGCGTGTTGTTTAAAACGAGCTTTAATGATGCGGTCCTCACCAGAGTGGTACGACAGCACCGCGACGCGACCACCGCTGCCAGTGCGACGAACCGCCGAATCAATAGCATTGGGAAGAATTTCCAATTCCTTGTTTAACGAAATACGCAAGGCTTGAAATGTGCGCTTAGCGGGATGACCACCGCGTCGACGAGCGGGCGCCGGAATTGCTGAAGCGACGATGTCAGCTAATTCGGACGTTGTATGAATCGGTCGGGCTGAAATGATGGCCCGCGCAATTCGCCCAGCGAACTTTTCATCGGAATACTCACGAAGAATCTGCGCTATTTCAATTTCGGAAGCCTGGTTGACGACATCTGCTGCAGTCGTTGCTTCGGTCGTATCCATACGCATATCAAGCGGTGCATCATGACGGTACGAAAAACCTCTTTCACCATTGTCAAATTGGTGCGAGGAAACTCCGAGATCGAACAGCGCTCCCGATAACTCGTCAATACCTGCCTCACTCATCGCCGCATCTAGATCATCAAATCGCCGATGCTGCAACATGACCCGATCGCCGTACGGCGCAAGGCGTACGCGCGATGCTGCGAGAGCTGCTGGATCTCGATCAAGACCAAGGACGCTCAGTCCAGGATGAGCGTCAAGAATTGCCGTGGTGTGGCCAGCCCCGCCCAGGGTCGCGTCGAGGACAAAGCCGTGAGGGACGCTGGCAAAAAGTTCGGTGATCTCGCGGACCATCACGGGGTCATGCGAGAAAGCTGTCGGCTGAGTTGACATCATCGGTCCTCACCAGCGATGACGCCCTCACCCGTGGCCAACATCCGCGCGAATCGGCTTGGTTCCCAGATTTCAACTGAGTCAAAGGCACCCGAAACGATGACCTTCGAACCAACGCTCAAACCAGCAAACTGACGCAAATTGTCGTCCAAGGTGACTCGCCCTTGGCTGTCCACTGGGACTTCGACCATGTTCGCGGCCATCGCCCGCAGTTCAGCCCGGGTCTTTTCGCCCCGCTTGACCGCCTCGGTCATTTCTTCGGCCCACGCAAGCGACACGGCAACCGTCACGACGCTGATGCATTTGTCCTGGCCCAGCACCAAATAACAACGCGGTTCAAGGCGGTTTCGGAAGGTCGCCGGAAGCGCGACTCGACCCTTGGGGTCGAGCTGACGCTCATACCTTCCAACGAAACCTTCCACTGATCTGCCTCTCGTGCCGTGATGAAACTGCAAGAAAATGTGGTTTCTGCCTCCACATTTCCCCTATGTCCTCCACAATGCCCCCCACGACCCCCCTTTGTCAACCACTTGTCCCCTTTTTGCGCCACTTTTTTCAAATTTTTTCGCTCCCGGAGGCCCTTGGCCCAGCGATCTGCCCGAATTGGCAGAAAAAATCACGAAATCCTCAAGTTCGCCCAAGGTTCGCGCCGATACCCATAGGTGCTCATCGTCAAACCAACCACCCAGACCGGCTCGAACCAGCCGTCGCTCTTGCGGACACGTATGTCGGTGAGCGCAGTGGTGATTTCGATGATTTCGTTTGTCACTTTCTCAACAACGAGCGGATCATCAATCGTTCACGCCGCTTCACTTTCACCGGCCGCACCCGCAAACGCTTCAACTACGAAAACTGCAAAACCTTTTGCTCGCCTCGGCGATAAAGGCCAAGTTGTCCGTTCACTTCAACAAGCCCTTGTCGCACAAGGAGTATCGGTGAGCGGAGGTGTCGACGGAATTTTCGGTCAGGGCACGCTCAATGCTGTCAAGACATTCCAGTCAAACAAAGGACTCGTTGCTTCGGGAGAAGTGAACTCAACCACGGCATTTCTTTTAGGGCTTGCCCCGTCTCCGGCTCTACCCGCACGTGGTCAGCGCGGAGCCCTGGTGACCTCATTGCAACAATCTTTGGTGAGCGCTTCAATTTCTGTTCGCGGCGGCGTCGACGGAATTTTTGGTGCAGGTACGACTGCCGCGGTTTCGGCATATCAAACGAGCCGGGGACTTGCTGCCACTGGCATTGTTGATATCGCCACCGCAATTTCCCTCGGAATTGTTGAGGGATCTACCAATCCATCAACAACACCGGCAACAACAACACCGGCAACAACAACACCGGCAACAACAACACCACCTTCAACAACACCGGGTCAGTTTCCTTTAGTCGGTGACAAAAACGAAGCAGTGAAGTCACTACAAAAAGCCTTGATCGCGGCGAAGGTTTCAGTCAGGGGCGGCGCCGATGGCCACTTCGGTTCAGCCACGACGACCGCAGTGACAACCTTTCAACAGAATATGCGCATCGCTGCCACTGGCGTCGTCGATCAACTCACGTCTCAATTACTCGGCTTAACCCCCGCTCCAGCTCTTCCCAAAATGGGCGACGCAGGTGAGTCGGTGAAGTCATTACAAAATCTTTTGATCACCGCTGGCATAACGGTCAAAGGTGGAGCCGACGGAAAATTTGGCGCAGCGACTAAGAATGCGATTTCTACTTTTCAAAAAGCACAAGGGCTCACCACCACCGGATCACTGAATTTACAAACAGCTTTGTATGTCGGATTCATTCCGGGTTTGACGACGAACCCTGCGATCAACCCAACACCAACGACACCAACTCCAACAACGACACCAACTACAACACCCACGCCAAGTGGTCCTGCGGTTGTTCCAACAGTTTTCCCCATGCTTGGACCGTGTTGGTTCTCTGATACTTGGAAAGCCCCACGGTCAGGCGGCCGTCAACACGAGGGCGTTGACATCATCGCCAAATCAGGAACACCGATCTACGCAGTTTCGAATGGCACCATCACCCGAATCTTTCTTGATCGACCCGGTTCACTCGGCGGCAACGCTGTACGTCTCACGGCCTCTGACGGTACATATTTCCACTACGCCCACCTGTCGGCTTTTGCCGAGGGCACCAGCCTTGGGGCTACCGTCGTTGCTGGTCAAGTCATTGGATATAACGGGAGCACCGGAAGTAGTTCAACTCCACATTTACATTTCGAGTATCACCCCGGTGGTGGTGCAGCGGTCAATCCATACCCGCTCATCAAAGCCATCGACGGATGCAAGAGCACGACTCCACCAACGACAATTCCCGCAACGACAATTCCGGCCGCGGCTCCCGCCGCCTGATTTATTCTCTCCTGCTGATTGTCATCAGCTCAATGTTGTCTGAATCGCCTCAATCAATTTCGTGGCCATCATTTCTGCGTCACCCTCAATGTCAGACCCACAGACCCGCAATTCCTCAATTTCAGGCTGTGGTGCATGTAACAACTTTCGCAACAAATACGGATCCCATTTCAATGAAACTGCGCATTGAAATCTCGCCCATTCGCGCGTGCGTCGTTGACTAATACCGACAACCTTGCGCCCGTCGTGAGTAAAGACCTCTCCTGGTCCCCTTCCGGCAAAGCAGACGAGCGATGACAATTTACTTTTCGTCAGAGCACCGCGGTGAATCTCAAGATTTTCTTGACCGAGGGAAGTGAGTTCGTGCAAAAAGACTTCGCCAAGCCACAGCGATGAATCACCTACGTCGTCCAACCACAAGTCATGTTGGCGAGGAATTTCAATGTCAATCCACAGGGTTGATTCTTTTGAGAGCAAAACGATGCCACCACCGCTTCGTCGTTTGACGATTTCTACGTTGTTCTCCAAACAAGCGCTCTCATTAATCAAAGTTCGCTCTTGAGTCGAACCGAGGACGATCGCTGGTCGAGCCGGAATGAACTGCGAAACAACCGGCACCATTGATTGCGGAAATGGACGATTGTGAAATTCTTCGCACGACCCAGTCACCCTAAAAATATGAGACGGCAAGATAATTCACGAGGCTTTCAACAAGTACGGTTTCCACGCCTCTGGAACAGTCCCCGCTTCAACTGTCACCCACGCTAATTCACGAGGTGTCATCGGCGGAATTGCCAAACGCATCCCAGCTTCATCAGGTGTGCGATCACGCTTACCAAGATTGCATTTACGACATGCCGCAACGACGTTGTCCCATGTGTGCAGACCTCCGCGAGATCGTGGCATCACATGATCAATAGACTCGGCCACACCGCCACAGTATTGACAGCGATGGTTATCTCGAGCAAAAACAGCGCGGCGCGATAACGAGGTCTTGCGGTGAAACGGGACCCTCACGACATAACGCAGACGAATAACTAATGGAGACGGCAAAGATAGGCGTTCGCTGCGAACATATTCACCATCGTGCTCAACCATTTCTGCCTTGTCACTCAAAACTAAACAAACTGCCCGGCGAGACGGCACAACACTGAGCGGCTCATACGTTGCGTTCAATACCAGGGCGCTCCTCATGATGAATTATCTATCCCTATTGAAAAAATAAGCAATGTTCACGATGCTGCATCCCATTGACGAACCCATTGCAAATATTTCAGCACATCAGGCAAGGTTGGTTGAGGTGAGATTCCGCCGTACTGGGTTTCGAGACGGAATTTCACATATTCATGTGTTGGCAGTGGCAGGTAAGGTCGCCGCGTCCACCACTGAGTCGGCACCATCCGACGAACAACTCGGACAGCGACTATCCAATAGCGCGGTCGCACCATCACACCGAACCCGATGCTCAGCATCGCGCGTGCTCGGCGAATTCGATTCATGACTCAGCGAGGTTCCTTGGGTAAGCCGAGCACCATCTCGCCAATGATATTTGACTGAATTTGTGATGAGCCAGCATAAATAGTTCCTGCTCGTGCGTTGAGGAATGCCCCGGCCCAACTACCACTTGTATTCGGAGCACTGCGGTCGTCTGGTTGAAATGAATTCAATGGCGGACGACCATCTGGACACATCGCTGATGCCCCCAAAATTTCCATAGACAGTTCGGTAACTGCCTGATGGTATTCACTCCAATATCGCTTGAAGATTCCGCCGTCAGGCCCTGGGTGTCCCCCAGCAAGAAACTTCGTCAAGGTCCGCAGTCCGAGATAACGCATGATCTGAACCTTCGAATACGCCCAAGCCAACTTCTGACGAATCCGCGGATCTTGATCGACCCCACATTCTTTGGCGAGGAGTAACAGACGATCAAGTTCGGCTTGGAATCGAACCGGCACAGTTGCGGCACCTTCACCACGCTCGTAACCGAGAAGTGTCATTGCAACCGCCCAGCCATTATTCAGACCGCCAATCACATCGTCTTTCGGACACACTGCATCTGTATAAAAGACTTCGTTGAATTCGCTTTCGCCGTTAATCATTTTGATTGGTCGGACTTCAATGCCGGGTTGGCGCATATCGACAAGCAGGAACGAAATTCCTTTATGTTTCGGACTGTCGGGGTCGGTTCGTGCCAAGGTGAAAATGTGATCAGCCAAGTGTCCGGCCGACGTCCAAATTTTTTGGCCATTCAATACCCACTGATCGCCATCGAGCGTTGCTCGCAGGCCCAAACTTCCTAAGTCACTGCCAGCATTCGGTTCGCTGTAGCCCTGACACCACACATCTTCATTCGACAAGATACGCGGCAAGTAATACTTCTTTTGTTCTTCAGATCCCCATGTCAACAACGTGTTACCCAACATCGTGATACCAAAACCATCATTTGGCCCGCCCGTCGGAACTCCGGCTTTAGCGAACTCTTCAGCCAAGATCACTTGCTCAAGCGCTGACATTCCGCCACCGCCGTATTCGGCTGGCCAACCTGGCGCCAAATAACGCTCACGATGCAAGATCTTGCGCCAGTCCATCACCCACGCATGGGCTTCGTCGGCGGGCAATACACCGATTCCCCGCCAATCTGATGGGAGGTTTGACGCCAAGAACGCCTGTACTTGACGACGAAAGACTTCTACTTCGGAGTCATACATCGGACGCATACTTGCGAACCTACTCGCATTCGGAACCAGCTGTGAATTTTTAGCTAGCGATACTGGTGAGAGCAACCGCAGCCGCTCCGATCAATGCCGATGATTCACCAAGGCCTAACGGCACGATTGAAACACCTGTCGTAAACGGCAACTTCGATCGAGAAACGAGTTCGTCATTGGCTGCTTGGAAAAAGGGTTCACCCCATCCCAAAGCAACGCTTCCTCCCACAACAATCCGAGAAATATCAGCCACTGCGGCAACGGTGGCCACCGCCCGCCCGAGTAAAATTCCGTTACGCACTTTCAAGTTCATCGGCGCATACATAGGGTCGCGGCCAGTCTCTCGTTCGACCGCGGGACCCGACACATATGCCTCAAGGCAACCTCGGCCGCCGCACCGACACGGTCGATCATCGAGATCACCCATGCCACTTCCGACCACGATGTGTCCGAAGTGGCCAGCATTACCGCTTCGACCGACTGCCAATCGATTGTTTTCAACCAAACCGCCACCGACACCCGTTCCAATGACGACCGCCATGAAGTTCGCACAATCGCGTGCTGCACCCTTCCAACCTTCAGCGAGTGCCAGAGCCTTCGCATCGTTGTCGATGTACGTCTTCAATCCAGTCAATTCTGAAATTGATGCCAAGAGTGGAAAATCAATCCACGTCGGAATATGCAATGGCGACACTTCGGTGCCACCGATTTTCATCGGCCCACCACAAGCGACTCCACAGGCGACTAAGTCAATGTCAGATGCTGCGGCTTGAATGCGCTTAATCAGTGCCGAAAGTGTGGCCCAGGGGGCCCGAGCTGGAGTCGCCACACGATCCCGACGAATGATTTCCCCTTGAGCTGTGACGACCGCGGCCGCTAATTTTGTCCCCCCAATATCAACCGCGAGGATTCCTGAAGTAGTTGACATAAGACTCACGGTATCTAGGGTCTAGCGTGTCATCGTGTCATTAACTTCTTCTCGATCATTCGCCAGCATGTTTGGATCCATCGTGGACAACGTCGGGCTCGTTCTCAAAGGCAAACGAAACCCCGTTGAACTTGCGGTTGTCTGCCTTCTCGCAGATGGTCACCTTCTGATTGAAGATGTACCAGGTGTCGGCAAGACGAGTTTGGCCAAAGCACTATCAGCGTCGATTGAATGTTCATGGAAGCGTGTCCAGTTCACTCCTGATTTGTTGCCATCAGACCTCATCGGAGTTTCAATTTGGAGCAAACAACGAGAAGTCTTTGAATTTCAGGAAGGGCCATTGTTCGCCAACATTGTGCTCGCCGACGAAATCAATCGCGCTTCACCGAAAACCCAGTCGGCCTTACTTGAAGCCATGGAAGAACGTCAAGTATCTATCGACGGCGTAACTCGCCCCCTACCGAATCCGTTTATCGTCATTGCGACACAAAATCCCATCGAACACGACGGAACGTACAAGTTGCCCGAAAGTCAACTTGATCGCTTTTTAATTCGCATGGAAATCGGTTACCCAAGCCGACAAGCCGAACTTGACATTCTTGAACCCGGAACCGGCGCCGAGCTCGTGGATCAACTATCGCCGGTCGTCACAACACACGACGTACAAGACATGATCACTGCAGCCGCGCAAGTTTCAATGGTCGAACCCCTCAAGAATTACCTCGTCGACATCGCCCACACCAGCCGC
>Ga0208929_1000463_pt1 | contig 10520 bp, 11 predicted proteins | sample Colrivmet1548A02_FD_187647 | JGI IMG/M metagenome (GOLD analysis project Ga0208929, IMG submission 187647) | Estuarine microbial communities from the Columbia River estuary - metaG 1548A-02 (SPAdes) (version 2) | ecosystem: Environmental > Aquatic > Marine > Intertidal zone > Estuary | place...
TACGAAGGCAGTGACGATGAACAAACCGTAGACATCGCATTGCAGTGGAATACGGGCTATTACGAAGGAATTTATGGTTACGCCAACGGTATTTCCACCGTCGAAGGAGGCATGCACGTTGAAGGTTTCAAGACCGCCCTCACCTCGGTGGTCAACAAATACGCGCGTGCATCAAATGCGCTGAAAGAAAAAGAAGACAACCTGTTAGGCGAAGACATCCGCGAAGGAATTACGGCAATTGTTGCGGTAAAACTCCGTGAACCACAGTTTGAAGGTCAGACGAAAGCAAAGTTGGGCAACGTGTCCATCCGTTCGTTCGTGCAAAAAGAAACCAATGCGCGACTTGAAGAGTGGATGCAAGAGAATCCAACCGAAGCGAACCGCATTGTGAAAAAAGCGATCGCTGCAGCACAAGCTCGACTTGCTGCAAAAAACGCACGCAACGCAGTTCGCCGCAAAACCGCACTTGCCGGAGCCGGCATGCCCGACAAGTTGAAAGACTGCACCAGCACCGATGCAAGCGAAACAGAGTTGTTCATTGTTGAAGGTGACTCTGCAGGCGGCACGGCAGTAGATGCACGCGATCCACGCACGCAAGCAATTTTGCCAATCCGCGGAAAGATCTTGAACGTTGAGCGTGCGCGACTCGACAAAATGTTGAAGAACACCGAAATCCAAACACTCATCACCGCAATTGGCGGCGGTATTGGTAACGACGAATTTGATGCATCAAAAGCGCGCTATCACAAGGTGGTAATTTTGGCCGACGCCGACGTGGACGGCAGCCACATTCGTACATTGTTGCTCACGTTCTTTTATCGCCAGATGAAACCAATGGTTGAAAGTGGTTTCATTTATATTGCGCAACCACCATTGTTCTCTACCGAAATTGGTAAAGAAAAGATCTATCTCAAAGACGATGCAGCAAAAGAAAAGTTCCTTGCCGAACATCCAAACCACAAGAAGGAATTCCAACGCTTGAAGGGTCTTGGAGAAATGGACTGGCAAGAACTTCGCAGCACCACCATGTCGGCCGACTCGCGCACACTGTTGCAAGTCACCGTGGATGAAGCTGCATTAGCTGAAGACATCATGAGCGTGCTCATGGGCGACGACGTCGAAAGCCGTAAGAAATTTATTCAAACCAATGCGCGCGACGTGCGCAACCTCGACTTCTAGCGAGCACTTAGGCGTAAAGGACGTGTGTAATGGCCAGTAAGAAACCAGCAAAAAAAGCAGCAGCCAAAAAGCTTGCTCCGCGCAGTGATAAGTCTGCGGGCAGCAAGTCTGCAGCAGCAGAAACCGCCTCGGGCACGCCTCCTCGTAAACCGCCTGCGCAACAAGATGATTTGTTCGTGAACCCAGACTCAGTTCAACCCGTGCAATTGCAAGATGAAATGGAACGCTCGTTCCTCGATTATGCAATGTCGGTCATCATGTCGCGCGCTTTGCCCGACGTACGTGACGGCCTAAAGCCTGTTCACCGCCGAATCATTTGGGACATGGACCAGCAGGGTTTCCGCCCTGATCGTCCGTTCGTAAAGTGCGCACGCGTTACCGGCGACACCATGGCGCGCTATCACCCACACGGTGACGGCGCTATTTACGATGCGCTCGTTCGCATGGCCCAACCGTTTTCGCTGCGTCACCCGCTTATCGACTTCCACGGAAACTACGGATCCCCAGACTTCGGTCCAGCAGCCAGTCGTTACACCGAATCTCGTTTGCACCCACTGGCAATGCAGTTGCTTGCCGACATCGACGAAGACACCGTCGACCTCATTGCCACATATGACGGCACCGCAGAAGAACCAATCGTGTTGCCGGCCCGTTTCCCCAACCTTTTGGTGAACGGCAGCCAAGGCATTGCCGTAGGTATGGCCACCAGCATTCCGCCGCACAACTTGGGCGAAGTCGTCGATGCAACGTTGCACCTCATTGACAATCCGCAGGCCACAACTGGCGACCTCATGAAGTTTGTGAAAGGCCCAGACTTCCCAACGGGTGGACTCATTCTTGGTCGCGATGGAATTAAAGACGCGTATCAAACCGGTCGCGGCAGCATCAAAATGCGCGCGAAGGTCAGCATTGAAGAAGGCAAGCGTGGGCAAATGCTCATCGTTGTTACCGAACTTCCTTACCAAGCAAGTTGTTCAGCAATTGCTTCACGTATTCAAGAACTTGTGGATGGTGGCGACCTGGATGGCATCGCCGACGTGAACGACAACTCATCAGGTGGTCAAACGAATCTCATCATCACGCTGAAGCGCGACGCAAACTCGAACGTGGTCATGAACAACTTGTTCAAGCTCACACAATTGCAGACCAGCTTCCCCGTGAACATGGTTGCACTTGTGCATGGAGTGCCACGCACACTTAACTTGCGTGACGCACTTGTTGGTTATGTCGATCACCAAATTGAAGTCACCACGCGTCGCTCGAAGTTCCGTCTACAAAAAGCAAATGACCGTAATCACATTCTTGAAGGACGTCTGAAGGCACTCAATGTCATCGACGAAATCATCAAGTTGATTCGTGCCAGCGATGATGCAGCTTCAGCAAAGGCCGCGCTGATGGGCAAAAAGTACGAATTCTCCGAGCGTCAAGCCATTGACATTCTTGACATGCAGTTGCGTCAACTCACCAGGTTGTCGCGCATCGATCTTGAAACCGAACAAAAAGATGTTCTGGCTCGCATTAAGGAACTGGAATCAATTCTTAACTCCGACACGAAGTTGCGTGCAGTTATTTCGAAAGAACTCACCGCAGTACGCGAAGCATTTGCAACCCCACGCGTGTGCAAAATCGCTGCCGACGTTGGCGAAATGAGTGTTGAAGACTTGGTTGACAACAAAGAACTCGTCATCGTGATGACGCAAGCGCAGTACATCAAGGCTGTTCCTGCAGACTCGTTCCGCACGCAAGGTCGTGGTGGCCGCGGAGTGAGTGGTGCGAAAATGAAGTCGGATGACATCGTGAATAACGTCATTTTCACGACATCGCATTCGTATCTGTTGTTCTTTTCGAACCGTGGTCGCGTGTATCGCTTGCGTGCTCTCGATATTCCAGAGCGCGATCGCACAGCAAAGGGCATTCCAATTGTCAACCTGTTGCCACTGAACCAGGGCGAATCCATTCAGGCAATCATTGACACTCGCGAATTCCCTGGTGAGCGCTTCTTGTTCTTCGCAACCAAAGAAGGACAAGTCAAGAAGACTCCGTTTAATGAGTACGACTCAAGTCGCCGCGATGGCCTTATTGCATTGAAGTTGCGTCCAAAGGACGAGCTTGTGCGAGTTATAGAAACTTCAGGCAGCGACGACGTGTTCATGGTGACACGCGATGGTCAAACTATTCGCTTCTCCGAAAAAGGCGTACGACCTATGGGTCGTTCGGCTGCTGGAGTTCGCGGAATGAAAATGCGTGCCAACGACGAAGTGGTGTCGTGCGACGTAGCCAAGGATGATTCAGCAATTCTCATCATCACCGAATCGGGTTACGGCAAGCGCACCCAAGTCAGCAACTTCACCCGCAAGGGACGAGGCGGCATGGGCATGATTGGCATCAAACTCACCGGCAAAAAAGGTCACGTTGTGGCTGCATTTATGGCAGGCATCGATGATGACATCGTGGTGGTGGCTTCGGGTGGCACCACAATTCGCACCCCAGTGAAAGAAATCTCCAGCCAAGGTCGCTCGGCAACCGGCGTGCGCATCATGAGCATGGACGACGGACAAGTCGTGGCATCTGCTGCACTCGTTCTCTCTCACGACGAAGCATAAATACACAGCCACGCACAGAGCGAGGTAGTGCAACGTTGACTGTTGCGCTCACGCTTGCAGTACTGGTGTTGTTGGTTGCTGGGTTAAGCCGAGTTGGCAATGCTGTGATTAATACTGAACGTGCTCGAATTGTTAGCCAAGTAGGTGTGCTTGCCTCCGTGTACGGAGGTGAAACTGCCGCTCGTGAAGCAACACAATTGAATAATGCAACGTTGTGTGGTTTCAGTGATCCAACTCCACTGAATTCCGCTTTCGAAGTATGTGCTGATGTTGAAGGCATACAACGGCTGGCACACGCTGTCGATACTTGGTCGAATCCAGTGCCTACACTGGAACCGTGAGTAAAACATCTGCACGTGCACCGCGAGTGCGTCGAGTTACCAGAGTTATTCGCGAAATCGATCCATGGTCCGCCTTCAAGGTTGGGCTCGCATTCCACCTAGTCGTGTACTTCACCGTGTTAATTGCATCGGTGTTGTTGTGGAGCGTTGCCTCCGCAACAGGAACCATCGACAACATCGAGCGTTTCCTCATGTCGTTTGGTTGGGAGTCCTTCCAGTTCCACGGATGGACACTGCTGCTGAATGAAGTTCTGCTCGGCCTGCTACTCGTGGCATTGCTCACCATCGTGTGGGTGCTTGGCGCAACGATGTTTAACCTCATTACCGATCTTGTAGGCGGAATTCGGGTGTCAGTACTGGAAGAAGAGGTTCTCGTTTCTTCGGTTGAGGGTGACGGAAAGCGCCAGTAGGCTCATTTCCCCCGAAAGCAATTCGGGGCTATAGCTCAGTTGGTTAGAGCGCATCCCTGATAAGGATGAGGTCACAAGTTCGATTCTTGTTAGCCCCACGGAGGTAATCCAGTGAATTTCATCCGACGCGTACTGATGGTGCTTGGCATCGCGGGTGCTGCCGGAGCCATTCTGCGCCTCAAAGGACGATCCGAAAGCTCCACCACACGTGGCGGTTGGCGTCCCATGACTCCTTCGGAGAGCGATTCAGCGAACTCTCTCTCAACGAAGAAGTAGTCGTTGTGTTGACCGCCAAAGTTGGTGTTCTTGGCGCAGGCGTTACTGGTGTTCGAGTAGTTGAACATTTACGCACACTTGGTCACACCAATATTTTGGTCAGCGACAAGGTGGTTGCTCGTGCACAGCGATTGTCTGCCCTGCACACCACGGATGAGATTCGTGTAGCAGCGGTTACGCGAGAAGAGTTGTTTGAATGCGGCGTTGTCGTACTTGCATTTGGATCTCCGCATGCTCACATGTCGACACAGCTCATTCAACGCGGTGTTTCGGTTGTGTCATTGTCCGACAATGTTTCGGATTGCATGAATCTGTTGGCTCTCGATGCTCAAGCCAAAGAACACAAGACCGTGATCATCGTTGGTGCTGCTTCAAGCCCAGGAGTTACTGGTTTGTTGTTGCGTTCCATGACCGATCGCTTTGACACGATTGACGAAGCACACGTTGCCATGCATGGCACTGGCGGCCCAGATTGTGCTCGTCAACACCATGATGCACTGTCTGGTCAATCCATTGGCTGGCACGACGACGAATGGCTACGTCGACCATCTGGCAGCGGGCGCGAATTGTGCTGGTTCCCAGAACCGGTAGGCGCATACGACTGTTATCGAGCAGAACTTCCCGACCCAGTGTTGTTGAAAAAAGCAATGCCTGAACTCGAGCGCATCACCGCTCGAGTTTCTGCAACACGACGTGATCGATTTACCGCACGACTACCCATGCTTGCTCCACCACACGCCGAAGGTGGCATGGGCGCGGTACGCATAGAGGTGCGCGGCAATCGTGGAGGCTCGCGAATTGTTGAAATTGCAGGTATTGCCGAACGCATTGCTCAGCTTGCTGGCGTGGTGAGCGCAGCGAGCGCACATGCCGTAGCAACTGGCGCAGTCACCGTGCACGGAGCGCGTGTACTCGGTGAACCCGAATTGCCAAACGCCGCACTGCTCGAATTAGTGCTGGCATCTGGTGTTCGAGTGCACCAATTTGTTGGCGCATAACACCGATAGATTTTTGCTGTGGCATCACACGATCATTCTGCGCATAGCGATGTTCACGAACACGCAAACGAGTTAATGAAACAGAGCGGCCAGCGCTACACCATCAAACGAAAAGAAATCGTTGGAGCAATTGCACAGTTTTCTCAACCGGTAGGCATTGCCGAACTGTTGAGTGCAGTTGATGATCTGCCCCAGAGCTCGCTGTATCGAAACCTTACGGTGTTGCAAGAAGCAGGAGTGGTGACACGTGTGATGTCGTCACAAGATGGCGGCTTATATGAATTGGCCGAACACCTCACCGGACACCACCATCACTTGGTGTGCTCAACATGTGGAACAGTGCGCGACGTGGTGGTGCCCGATGCACTCGAGCGCGACTTAGATAGCGCGCTCACCAAACTTGCCAAGCGCGAGGGGTTTGCACTTGATCACCACCGACTCGACCTCATTGGACGTTGCGCATCGTGCCAGTAAAAACATACTCCCAAGCATTTTCAGAACTTCCATGGATGCCAAGTGGCCGCATTGTTTCAGTGCCACACCGTGGTGAGTTTTTTGTGCGTTATGCACAACACGAAAACGCAAACGCCCCGGTGGTGGTATTGCTGCATGGCTGGACAGGAAATGCAGACATCAACTTCTTTCCTGTGTACGCAGAACTCGCGCAGCAGTATTCACTAGTTGCTATTGATCATCGTGGGCACGGTCGCGGTCTACGCACCAATGATCGGTTCACACTTGAAGATTGTGCCGATGACGCCGTTGCGATCATGGATCAACTGGGCCTTGCGTCGGTTACTGCAGTGGGTTATTCCATGGGCGGACCCATTGCCATGCTCATGAGCAAACGTCACCCAACACGCGTGCAGTCATTGGTGTTGTGTGCAACTGCATTGGAATGGAGCGCAACGCGCAACGAACGCGCGCGTTGGAAGATTGGGCGAGTCGTGTCACCGCTGTTTCGCATGCTCTCCACACCGCGAGTTATCGATCGCTACATCAAGCACAAAATTCCGCGATCAAGCTCGGCAGCAACTCTGCGTCCATGGTTGGTTTCAGAAATTCGACGAAATGATTCGTGGACTATCAATCAAGCAGGTCGAGCACTATCAAAACACGACGCTCGGCCGTGGGCGGGAACACTTGGTGTGCCAACAGTCAGCATTGTCACATCACGCGATTCACTTGTTGCGCCGCGCAAGCAACACAATCTTGCCCAGGCAACGCATGCAACAATCATAGAAATTGATGGCGATCACTTGATTAACTGGCAAAAGCCAGAAGTGTTTACTGCTGCGGTGGTTGACGCGATTCGTCAAGTGCGCGCATAAGCGACTCAATCTGATCGCGTAGTTCTTCAACTGTCACCACGTTTGACAACGCGAAACGCACACTGGCAAGTTCGCGAGCAAGAAACTCGGCGTTCGCCTGCGTTGCTGCAGCCATTGCGCGGTCGGTCTCTGCCTGCCTACGGTCGCGAATTTCTTGGCGGTTTTGAGCAAGCAAAATGAGCGGCGCTGCGTAAGCGGCCTGCACTGAAAACATCAGGTTCAACAAAATGAATGGGTATGGGTCCCAGCGCAACGCCACGAATGCAACGTTGAGCAACACCCAGATGATGACCAAGAAGGTCTGCACCATAAGGAAGCGGGCAGAACCCAAGTTTCGAGCAATGGTTTCACTGAATTGACCGAATGCATCTGGGTCGTAGTGAATGCCAAGAACCGGGCGGCGCTTGCGTGGTCGTGCGAGGTCGCTGCGCTTCATGATGTTGCTCCAGCAATTGGGCGGCGACGCCAGTTAGCAGGCAACGTGCGGTCGAGCACGTCGTCAACCGTGATTGCGCCGAGCAAGCGGTTGTTTGCGTCGCATACAGCAACAGCAAGCAAGTTGTATGAAGCAAGGCGTTCGGCTACTTCGCGTTCGGTCATGGTTGGACTAATGGTTGCTTCCATTTCCACACACTGACCAAGAGTCAACTGTGGCGATTCACGAAGTAGTCGCTGAAAATGCACGACACCCAAATACGTTCCGGTTGGTGGGTAGTGCGGCGCATGCGCAACAAATACCTGTGCAGCAATGGACACCAAAATTTCTGGTTCACGAATTTGTGCAAGCGCATCGGCAACCGTTGCGTCAGGGGACATCACGATGACGTCTGGTGTCATCAACGAACCTGCAGTGCCTTCTGCATACGACAACAACTGACGCATGGTTTCGGCGTCGTCGTCATCCATGGCTTCAAGAACACGGCTGCGTTGTTCGCCAGGCATTTGCGCGAGCAAGTCGGCCAAGTCGTCAAATTCCATTTCCTCGAACACGTTGGTCAAACGCTCCATGTCGAGCCCTTCAATCAGGCGCAACTGTTCGTCTTCTGGCAACTCTTCAAGCACGTCGGCCAAGCGCTCGTCGTCCATTGCTGCAGCAACAAGTCGACGCTGTTCAAGTGGAAGCGCGCGAATAACGGCAGCAACATCGCTTGGGTGCATGTCGCGCAAACGCGCAGCTTCGGCAGCAAGTGCAGTTTGTGGCGCAAACATGTGTGCAATGTGTTCCCAATCAACAAGGCGATAACTCGGACGTGGGTTTAACAAACTGCGTTTCGCAAGTCGCACCTTGGTGATGTGCCAACCCGGGTTGCGCCCAGATTGAAACGCAAGTGCCACGTCGCTGACGGTTTCGTCACCAATTTTTTGATCCAAAATTTCACGGCCAAGCAAACGCTCACCGTCGCGTGCCCGAAATGGGTTCAGGTCTACGTCCCACGACTTCAGGCGGGCGCCCGAGTTGTCGAGCGAGGCAATTCGGCTGGCGCTGACAAAAATGCTGCGGCGCTGGCTGGTGGCAACAAAACCCAAGACGCGAGGGGCCTCGGTGGCGCGGCCAGAAACCACCACGATGTCATCGATCTTGCCGATGGGGGCTCCGCCAGTGTCGAGAAGAGGTAGGCGCATGACCCGAAATGCGTAAATGAGTTCGCCGACCATGTAACGAAGGCTACCTGCGACCTTTTGGCGAAGCCCGTGATTTAGCCAAGCCCGTTTGGAGTGTTGGCCACTTCAACCGCTACCCTTAGAGACCGCCGTACGGGGACGTAGCTCAGTTGGCTAGAGCACCTGCTTTGCAAGCAGGGGGTCGTGGGTTCGAGTCCCATCGTCTCCACCAATGAAGTAGTGCCAATGAGGAAATTGGCATGCCCGTGGGGCAAACTAAAGTCGCAGCAACGGACCATTCCGTCGCATTCAGCGCACACCCGTGAGGAGATTTCACGTCATGACTACCGCAGTAATTGTTGATGCAATTCGCAGCCCGCTCGGACGCCGCAATGGCAAATTGAAGAACTGGCACCCAGTAGACCTCGCATCCGAAATCATGCAGCAACTCGTTCAGCGCAACGATCTCGATCCAGCGCTTATTGATGACGTAGTTATGGGTTGCGTAATGCAGGTTGGCGAGCAGAGCCTCAACGTTGCACGTAACGCAGTGCTCGCAGCTGGTTGGCCCGACACGGTTCCAGGCACCACCATCGACCGCCAGTGTGGTTCAAGTCAGCAAGCTGCACACTTCGCCGCACAAGGCGTCATCGCCGGTGCGTACGACATTGTTGTTGCCAACGGCGTTGAAGTGATGTCGCGCGTTCCAATGGGCGCTTCCGTTGCCGATCGCAACTTTGGTTTCCCATTCGGTCCTCGCGTGCAAGCACGTTACGAATCAGTAGGCGGACTTGTTGGACAAGGCATCTCGGCAGAAATGATTGCTGAAAAGTGGAACATCAGCCGCGACGAACTCGATGCATTTGGTGTTCGTTCACAGGAATACGCCGCACGCGCAACACGCGAAGGTCGTTTCCAAAAAGAAATCATTCCGGTGCTCGACACTGAAGGCAACATGATGAGCCAAGACGAAGGTCTTCGTGAAACCACAATGGAATCACTCGGAAAATTGAAGCCATCATTTCGCCCTGTAGAAGAAGGTGGACGCGTTACCGCAGGTAACTCATCGCAAATCACCGACGGCTCTGCAGCGTTGCTCATCATGAGCGAAGAAAAAGCAAAGCAACTTGGCTTGAAGCCACGTGCACGTTTCGTGCAGTTTGCAATGGCCGCAGAAGACCCGCGTTATATGTTGACCGCACCAATTCCAGCAACAAAGAAAGTGCTGGAGCGCGCAGGACTCACCATGGACGACATCGACCTCGTTGAAATTAACGAAGCGTTTGCGTCAGTGGTCTTGGCTTGGGAAAAAGAATTGCACCCAGACATGAGCAAAGTAAACGTGAATGGTGGAGCAATCGCACTCGGTCACCCACTTGGCGCATCGGGCGCTCGCCTCATGACCACATTGTTGAACGAACTTGAGCGCACCGGTGGTCGCTACGGTTTGCAAACCATGTGTGAAGGCGGCGGCATGGCCAACGCCACCATTATCGAACGCCTCTAAACAGGATTACGTTCATGTTTGGAACCGTCATCTGGTTCCTTGTCGGCGTGCTCATGCTGATGATTATTTGGCGCACCGGCATTGGCATGTTGCGCAGCATGACGTCGCCGTTGCCCGCGCCTCCTCCAGCAGGTGAAATGCGCAGAATTAATGTGCGCTATCGCTGCGGGGTATGTGGCGTGGAATTACGCATGGTGATGGCACCAGACCAAGACCCACCGCCACCGCGGCACTGCCTTGAAGATATGGACTTCGTTGCCCCTATTGAATGAG
>Ga0208929_1000512_pt1 | contig 10052 bp, 21 predicted proteins | sample Colrivmet1548A02_FD_187647 | JGI IMG/M metagenome (GOLD analysis project Ga0208929, IMG submission 187647) | Estuarine microbial communities from the Columbia River estuary - metaG 1548A-02 (SPAdes) (version 2) | ecosystem: Environmental > Aquatic > Marine > Intertidal zone > Estuary | place...
TAAATTCATATTCGCTGTCAGGTGTGAATGAGACTGTGTCACCAACGTTTACGTTGGGGATGGTGTTTGTTTTATAAACAACCTCACCCCACAGTGCCTCATGTGCTCCCGTAGAGCTAATTAACTTATCCTCAGTTGGTATTGGTCTGATAAAGATAAACGGATCAACAGCCTGCCAATCGGCATCTCTCTTGTAAAGATAGACCTGATCTAGCTCAGCTAAAAACAAATCGTCCATGATATAGTTCCAACTACTTTTCTGACGGCCCTTCATGTCGTTGTAGTACTTGAACACATTGTGGTGAACTACAACAGTGTCACCTGGTTGAACCGGGCCGTTGTAGTAAATAGGGACTGATACCACCACTGCGTGGCGGTTAGATGTCTTGTGGTCTTCTTGAGATGAGCTGATATAGAAGTCTGTATCTCCAAACTTCCTTATGTTATCGTACCGCCTCTGACCAACTGGTTTGATGATGAAGCAGTATGGTGATTTCATTAGTAATCTATTTTGTATTCTATTGCAATGGGCATTGCATTAGAGAATGATTTCCATTTAATAATCTCTTTTTCCTTGATAATCCAAACGCAGATAGATCCATCATCCTCCTTACGGATGGTGTTAATCTCCCACGTTTTATCTAGGATAGACTGACCTACCATGTAGTGCATGCACTTCATGTAGTCAGGGCCAATGGAAATTTTTCTAATTATACTCACCTGTTTGTAGGTTTACACTGACATCGCCATACTTTTCAAAGATGGATTGCTGCTCTTGTGTGAGCTTTCCTGCCGCAACTTCAAGTTGCTGCATCGTGAGTTCTTTCTGCTCGCCTAAACGACGAACGCTCATCTCGATGTCTGCTAGATTAAATTTTAGGTCTCTGTAAACTCGGTTAGCGTTAACCAACGCTTCGAGCTCTTCTTTTTTTATTTTTGACATATTTAATTATAAAGTGAATTTAAAAATTCTTGAATGCTATCAAATGATTGCCCGTCAATTGTTACTGATGTATCTAAAAAGATAACTCCTTTATCAGTAGGAACATGTGCTTGCTTTTCATTAATTACTGAATACTCAGCTTGTAGTGTATACTCATCTGAATTCATAATGAACCCGTTCTCTTTTTTATTGATGTTAAGCATTGATATTCATTTTAGTTAGTGTAACTTGAGATGTAGATGTCAAGGAAACAGCACCTACTCCAATTAATATATAATTATTCACCGCTGGATTAAATAAAATAGTACTTACACCTCCACCTGTTTTTGCAACAAAGTCATCTATTGTTGCAAATGATGAATCAATTACTTGTAACTGAGAATTTTTAAATAAAATTGTTCTGTTAACATTTGTTGAGTATGTTTTACTAGAAGCGCCTGTAACTACAGTTCCTAATAAAGATGCTCCAACTAATGAATTGCTAGTGTTGCTGTATATATTGCAACTAAATCCTGTTGTTGCTGAATCATTTTTTTCAATTCTAAATAACAACTCAATAATAGCGTTTGCTGTCAATGTATTAGCAGAAATTAATATAGAGTCAGATATTTCAACAGTGTTTATATTTGGTCCAATTACAGTTCCCCCATATGGATTAACGTAAAATTTACCTACAGATGACGCAATGTCACCCATCGTATAAATCTCACGTTGTGAGTTAGCTAATGCTGATCCGCGCTCAACTGTTTGAACACTTGATGGTACTGTGTGGAACTTTTGTCCTAATGGAATTGTTGCCATAATTATAGAGATATATACCAGGTTGCATTGGCATGACTATACTGTAGACATACCGGTGTGTTTGCTGTTAATGTAGCAGGAGTGCCAACAATAGCAGCACCGGCTGATGCCCATGTTGTTGTAGCTCTAGTTGCTGTTGACATAATTACATACTTAACACCATCAAGATTTGAGTTTGATGCTGGAAGAGTAACCGCAAAAGATGCGCCAGCTGTTCCTGTAAAGTATGTGTTTACGTTTGTAAGTGTAGCTGCTGTAAGCAAGTTAGTCGCGATTACACTAGGAGTCTGATTCAAGGCCAATAAGGCAGGTACGTTAAAGTTAACAGTTGCCCCGTTGGCATTCAAACCAAACACACGACACTGCGTGTTTGGAGTCTCTGTGATATAGTTCTGTACTTTCATCGTCCTTGCCCTCGATTTTGCTTTTTATAATTCTTAGAAGACTTTAACTTAGATGTCTTGCACTTAGCGTGAATGCCAGGGCGACTTACCTTGACATCCTTCTTAGTTGACTGCTCAATTTTCTTCATGTAGCAAAGTTAACAAAAAAAATGTTACTTGTATGGAACGTAAGTAGTCTTACCACCCACGCGCTTAGCCACAAGAATCTGCTTGCGTTGCTTGCCGGTAGACTCATAAGATACGTGAACCCAATCAGGATTTGTATCTGTCCCGAATTCCCAAATCATTTGGTCAAAGTTTAGATTGTCTTTAATGAAATGAAAAATCTGAGCATTGGTGATAGATGTACCATCCATGTCAATATCAATCGCTTCACCAGTGCAATGCTGTGAAGATGCGCTTCCACCAACTGCCTTGTTGAGCGCAGCGGAGCGGTATCCTGATGAGATATGGATAGGAACACCAAAGTGCTCACGGATAGGTTGGAATACGTTCTCAGCCAACTTCTTGAAGTTCTCTAAGTGCTCAGGCGTTGGCATATTTGAAATGCCTTTACGTTTTGCAGTTTCGCTACGTGTTACTTCTGCTAGTGCTAAATTTTTACTCAGTTGCATCTTTATCTTTATTTTTAAGTTTCATAATACGTCCGGCAGTTGTGATGCCAAACGCCCCCAAAGTTAGTAACATAAATCCATCAAAGATAAATTCCTTGATGACTAATTCGTTACCAATTACACCGGTGATTACATCTGTCAATAAGACAAACACCATTGCGAAAAACGAGATAACACCAACAAAGGCCTGCTCGTTAATTTGATTATCGTCTGAGATTAACTCTCTAAAAAACTTTTTCATAGTTTAAAAATATTTAGTTTAGGTCTTTTTGGTTTTACCACATCGTAGTGCCAACCAACAGGCGGTTCTTTTTGTTTATCGTCAGCAGGGCAGTCTTCTGTTCTCTTAAAGAACATTATATCACCCGTATAGTCATCCTTCCTTACAACATAGTCAGAGAGGTCTACGGCTACTATCTCATTGTTGATATATGAGTAGTATATCCAAGCGCCCTCAATTGCTCTCTTCTCAAGCCACTGACGTATGGTGTCTAACTTATCTTCACGCACAATCTGTAGATCAATCACGTTTCTGTACTGAACGACCTGTTGGCTGTAGAACATAAGCACTGTATCCCTAACTGATATAATAGAGTCCTTTGTCTTTACATCGGACTTAAATCTTGCAATCCTAGCCTTCTGATTTTCGAATATTGCGTTTATGGTATCAGCCTGTGGCTTGGTTAGTATGACAACTGAATCGCCATCAATTACCGTCTGAAGTGGGTAACGTGATTGGCTGAAACTCAAATTGCTTACCAGTAGACTGACTACGAACAATATCTTTTTCATTATCTAGTTCTTTTTTAATATCTTTTACAACCGACTTGGTGCTGTCTAGGTCTCCTATGACCTCAGATACCATATTCTCAAGATTGGCCTTGTCTTCTGTCAGTTGCTTGTTTGCCGCCTTTAATGTGCTCACGCTCTTCGTTAGCTTCTTGTTCTCCCCTGTCAGCTGTATGTTATCCTCAACTACGACAACGTGACCGTGTCCGCTTGATAATACTTGCGCTACCACAAGTATAATAAATAGAGAGCCTACAATGATGAGCTTACGTTTCATTTCTTACTTAAGAACATCAGAACTATCTCCTTGAGACTTTTGGAACTCTCAGTGCTCTCTGTGAGCTTGCTGTCAAGCTTCTCGCGATACTCACCCTCTAGCTCATTTACCTTTGCCTTAAGATTGTCCTCGCTCTGCATTAAACGATTAAGGAACATCCAACATAGGTAGCCAAGTGCTAATACTGCAAATCCTAGGACACCATACTGCGTTAATACTTCAAATGGACCGAATGACATTACTTGTTGTCTAAATGTCTTTTGATGAATAACCAGGCCACATAGCCTAATGCCAATACGACGAGTCCTAGTGGACCGTACTCAGATAGTTGTGAGAATACACCAAAGTCAGGTGCTGTTGATACTGTATCCATTATCTATTAATTATTAGTTGCTTTACTGCGTCTGATAGTTCAGCTACGCTTCTTGCCAAGTTCTTGATTTCAAGTTGAGTCTGCTCTTGGATGGCCTGATATTTGAGACGTGACTCCTGCTCTACTAACTCAATTTTGCCTTTGAGCTTTCCAGCATCCTCAGTATTTTTACGAACATCTGAATGTACCATCTTTAAAAAATATCCTATAATAGCGATGGCTGTAACCATGCCAAACTGAATCAACTCTTGCATCATCTCTTGATAAATCGGTAAACAAAATAAACTATAGCAAAGATAATTAAAATCGGCAACAAGTTATTTAGCAGCCTCTTCCACCATGGTGTCTTCTCGTAATACCTAACAGGTATACGCCTTTCAATTATCTGCTCTACGTATACAGTGTCACACTTACCTTCGATGAAAACCTGATCGCCCTTCATCCATACTTTTACCTTGAGCTGTTCTTTCTCTAAGAAGATGGTATCTAGCAAATCATTCACCTTCACAACTGTGTCTACCTTAACCTCAGGCACAACAACTCTAACGGTGTCGTGAATGGTGACACTGTCAGTAGTTATTAACTCTGGATGTTTGGTAATAAGTCTAGTAAATCTAGTCCTCGGGCTGCACGCTATCATCGTTAGCGTCAGCAGAATTATTGTTAGCTGCTTCATTTAAAACGTTTAATAGCGCAATTGCGAATTTACCTGGCATCTCGGCAATCAGTGCCTCGATCTGCTTTATTTGAGTTTCATTTAATTTTATCATAGCACAAAGTTACGAAATAATTGTAACCCCAATTGCGTCAGCTACGTACTCATTCACTACGTTGTTATCTAAACCCCAAGCTGCAAATTGCTCAGGTGTTAGCGTGTAGTTGTCCGCCTTTAAGCACTTACCTTCTTCCGTTAAAAGTTCGTAGTAAGTGGTGCAAGTTGTTGCAGTTGTTTCGAAGTTCAAAACAAGTACGGTCATTCGTGTTGCCGTACCTTCGTTAAGTGGGTAGACTACGGGTTCAATAGCTACTCCTCCTTGTGGTGTTGTGTTTTCCATTTTTTATTTTTTATGATTAACCAATATATGTCCATCCGGACGATTTATAAATATACTTTCCTTCAGTCGCGTCAGTCTGATAAATCTCAAGACCTATCGCAGGTGAAGCAATAGCATTGCGTTGCGTTGTGGTCATTCGTGGGGGTAGGAAGCCACGGTCAGTAGACTCTACTTGAAATTGTGCTGAGCCATCGTTAACGTTTCCGTTTATTGTTACTTGAGCATTTGCGTTTGCTCTAAATATTCTCGTGCCGCCTCTATCAATTACAAATATATTACCGCCTACCAATGTCCAAAGGTCAGCACCTCCATTATCTAAATATAAATACTGTCCTGTTCCTGCTAATCCTTTTATGTATAATTGACCACTTGTAGCAGATGCTCCAACCCTCGCAGTACCGTTAACGTCAAGTTTATAGCCTGCGTCTGTGGTGGTGTTGATGAGTAGGTTATTATTTGCAGAAAGTCTCATTCGCTCTACACCATTATTTTGAACCCAAGTGTAAAACCATCCCGCACCTGAACCATTTGTAAATCTAAATTCACCCGAATAACCTTGTGGTTGCATTAATTGATTAGTCACAACATTGCCAACTGAACTTGAATTTACTGAAGTAGCAGTAAGTTGCCCCTGCACCCTCGCAGTCCCGTTAACGTCTAAGCGGAAACCTGCATCGGTTGTTGTGTTTAATAATAAGTTTCCGTTACCTCTTAAACGCATTAAAACATTAGTTCCGTCAGTAGCTTGGAAAACTTCGTTTGTATTTCCCTCAATAGATACATAAAAACTATTTAATCTAATTCGTTTTGTTGTAGCATCAAATCTTATACCTTCACTTACGCCACTCGAATGCGCAAAAGTAACGCTTGATAATGCAGTCAAAAGAGCATTTGCAGAAAAATTGTGATTTAAAACTGATGTTATATTATTAAAACCAATTTGAAAAGCTGCGGCATTAGATGTGTGAGGATAAAAATCCAAACGCTGATTTTGTGGGAATGTTCCGTCTATTTGTACGGATTCTATCCTTGTATTATTAGCGCCGTTTTTAAATGTGATTCGTCCGCTTACGGCATTTAAACCAACACTCGAGGCACTACCTAAACCAATACTACCAAATAAATCTAATGCACTTGTAGGCACATCAGTACCTACACCCAAGCGGTTGTTAGTTGAGTCCCAAAATAAAGACGAACTCTGCTGCAACACATTTGTTGAGCCTTGAAACAATACCCGTCCTATTGTACCCGAAGATATCGGTGTAGTGCCGACTGTTAAGCCTGTGTTTAGTACTTGATTTTTCCACAGCTGATCAGCAGAGTCGTATTGTAAGATGTTATTGTTAGCAATTGTGGCTGGGTTAATGTAGACATTATGAAGCTCGTCGAGCTCCCATCCGTTCATTATCTTCACATAGATCTTGCCGTTGATAGCGTGAGCATATTCAACGTATCCCATCACGACAATGTGACCTGTTAGCCCATTAGGCTTTATGTTTGTTAGAGCACCTGGAATTGTAGGAGACAAGTAAAGGACACTGCCGTCAACCCATGTCTCGCCTTGTAGTGATCCAGTTGTATTGACGCCCTCAAGCTGACCAACAGTCATAATGAACCCCTCTTGATTGGTTGCGATTGTCTCGGTAACTAAACCAATTGTGTCGGCGCTATTTGCGTCACTATCAGCCTGTGCGTATGCAACAGCTAGTCGCTGACCCTGGGCACCGCTTACCCTTACAGCAGCATAGCCTGCCTTTGTTAGTGTTGTGTTAGGTGTGACCTTGTTTACCACTCTAGCAACCAAGTCAACACCGTTCTTTAGGATGACCGATCCACCTTTTAGAGTGGTCTCACTAGATCCAATGGCGTCGTTCCATCTTGTCGTCCCAACGACAGCTGTGCCTGTTGGTGACGTGTCAAGTGTAAACTGACCGGCCTTTATCTCATACTCACCGAGGTCAACGTTGGCAGTGGCGCCTGTATACGGCACAAATGGACCTACTGGCCCACCGACTAATTTGACTTTTAAATAACCTTCGCTGTCTACTACTTGCATCTTACTACGTTAATGTTTGGTAGATTCTCACCCTCCACAATAAATCTTGTTCCGGCGACACTCGATATAGCTTCCAAACGATCGTTCTGATCCAAATGGTATGGATTATCGTCAGTTAGAATGTCACCTGCTGACAAAGTTAATGAATATATTACCGTTGTTGCGGCAGTCGCTGACGTGTACTTCTGTAGTGTCAATACAAATGCAGCTGCGTTTGTAAATCGCAGCGAATTAACTTCAGACCGGTTGTTATCTGGAGCAGTATGGACTACCGTCGTCCCTGATAGTGTGCCTTGATTACTGAAGTTCATTTAGAAAGGGCTTGGGGTTGGCTTTGGTCGATATTCGACCAAATTTAGGTCTTTCACCCACAACGTATCTTCGTTAGTGGTGTAAATCATTTCCTCAGTTGAGATGACCCAGTTATTGTCTATGTCTTGAATAGGGTTGTAGATAGAATCAGCAGAGTAGTAAACTCCTACTAATTCGTCTTTCTGTACCTCAGTCAATAGTCCGACTAAGGTTGTAATATCTTCGGTTGTGATGTCTGCTAGTTTCATTATACTTGTCTTGATAATGCTGTTTGATATGCTTGAACTCGTGTGTATAGGTTAGCTGCTTCGGTGTCGGAAAGTCCATCTCCGATAGTTGAGAAGGCACATTGACGAACTGAATAGTCTACTGCAAAACTAAGACCATTACCTGCACCTAAATAATAGTTTAAATTTTCTTTATTTATCGCTGTACTTGATAACGTATTTTTAACTGAATTTCTCCAACCTTGAACTTGAGTTGAGTTAACTCTATTTGCTAGAAAAAAAGCAGCAGTATTATAGCTAATTGCTATTCCAGAATTTACAGCTTGAATTCGCGGATAAAAAGAACCTAAATAGTTTGAGTAAATATTAGATTGGTTAGAAGATGATGTACCAATATCACAATACAAACCAATTATATTTGTTCGAGAATAGTAACTCAAGTGAGTTGAATTCAAAGTCATTATTGTATTCTCATTCAACTTCGTATCAGCAAAAGCATTAGTTCCATTAGGAGTAGCACCTGTACTTGAATGCGTCCATCCTCCGTTGAATACTAATCTGAAAGCAGCGTCTAAATCTCTAGGGTCTTTAAGGTTGTATTTGAATTGCGATGCGATGTATGCTTGTTGTGTAGTTGCGATTGGTTGGTAGGTTGTTGCAGTAGAGCCGAGTTCGAGTTGTGCGCCCCAAGCATAAAGAGTATTTGCATTTGATTGAATTGCTAATCCTACATTTCCAGTTCCACCTGAAAAAGTAGAAGTAATACTTATTCTTTGCCAAGTATTAGCAGATAATGTATAGCTTTGACCAAATTCAGCTCCACCCCATTCGTACATAAATAATTGAATGGTTATTGCAGTAGTAGCATAAACATAAATTGAACCTGTTAATGTATTATTTTGTGCTTGTATAGTTGCATTGTTGCCACTGTGATAAAAAACTTTACTACCGTTAGATGTTGTTGGATTCGTGCTATTAATAGTTCCTGTAATTGTATCAGCAGTCAATGTGCCATTTGGAGCAGTAAAAGTGTTAGTTGTTACTGTTGCATTTTGAACTTTACCCCACGCAGTATTACTGAAATCCTCAGTATATCCAAGTAAGTTCCTATTGTCAGTTACAAACGGATAAACCGCTTTCATCTTTGACCAAATTCCGTCTGCTTTGAGGCCTTTGACTAAGTTGTTGATTGCAGTTTGCTGCGTTACTCCAGTGATGCCAGTTGCCGCAAAGTATGCCTGTGATGAAGCATCAGGCAAAACTGATGGTCCAGTAAAACCAAGGCTATTAGCTATAGAAATACCAATCATTTTACCAAACAGCTACAATGTTAGTCGCTGTAGTATTTGTAGCGAACACTCTTGTCACTTGAACTGGAATAAATGTACCAGCCAACACGCCTGTGAAAACAACATCATCGCCGCCTGCTGTAAGTACCCTTACGTTTCCTGATCCTCCAATATAAAGGACGCAAGGCCATGATGGAGTTGTACCATCACCACCAATGTATGGAATGTCTACGGTATTGCTAGGTGTAACTAGAGCTGCGCGTTCTGCCTGTAATTTTTGATATGCCATCTTACTTATTTTTTTACGCTCTTGCCGTTTGCACCGTTTCGAGCGCGGTTTTTACTTGGATTTTCTTTTACAAATTTACCACTTTTTGTGGAACTCATGTCAGGGCCACCCTTGCCATAAATACCATTCTCCCGACGGGCAGCATTGTGCTCAGCTCGGTATCTCTTTCGCTCCTCTGATCGATTAATCTCTCTTTGGCTCTCTCTCCTCTTCTCCGCTGCCTTCGGATTGGCCGCGTAATACTTCGATGTCTTGCTTTGTCCCATAGAACATTTTATTTATTAATAGGTTTGGATCGTTCAACGACTCTTGTCGTTGACCACATCCGCAATCTTCAGTCACTGCTTCAACTACTGCTTTGATACCTGTTGCCTCAGTAATAGCGGCAATCGTATCACCTAGACCTTTGTGTCTTTTTAGGATGATCATTTTTTAGGAACGCTATATAAGTTTCCGTTTCTCTTTACAATCTTGTTACCCAACAACCCCTCAACTTTTTTGGTCTTAATCATTGAAGGGTGCTTAGCTCCCTTAAGAATCATACCATCATTGCCGATAGATCCCCAATGCCCTGTATCGTCAGGCTGAATACCGGCCGCCTTGGCGGCCTCGTAATTGTAGCC
>Ga0208929_1000527_pt1 | contig 9944 bp, 7 predicted proteins | sample Colrivmet1548A02_FD_187647 | JGI IMG/M metagenome (GOLD analysis project Ga0208929, IMG submission 187647) | Estuarine microbial communities from the Columbia River estuary - metaG 1548A-02 (SPAdes) (version 2) | ecosystem: Environmental > Aquatic > Marine > Intertidal zone > Estuary | place: USA...
TTGAAATATATATCTCTGCACCATATGCAGTAGACGGGATTAATGCAGAAGTGATATCTACTGCAGAAGTTTGATTGTTTGCTCCTGTGAATGAAACACTACTAATTCCAGTCGTAATGGCTACACCATTTACAGTGAGACTTCCACCAATTATCAAGTCCTTCTGAATTGACGCACCTCCAGCTATACTGAGCGCTCCTCCATTCGTAACACTTACAGAATTTGTTGTACATCGTACTCCTATCCCCCCTACTGTTACTAAACTTCCAGTAGATGACCCAGTACTCCCGCGTGTACCTAAAACTGATATTGTATCTAATTGTAATCCGACATAGGCCGTACTGTTTACACTTGCAAATCCAGGGTCTTGAACAGTGGCAGATAATTGAAATATATCACTAAATTCATTATAGAATAAACCAACAAATGACTTGTTATAAATATTTACAGTGTCATTAAGTGAAGGGTTTTGACTAGTCCATGCAGCTACAGTTGCAAGTCTACTACTACCGATGTACGCTGTTATCTTTCTAACTTGACTTGCACTAAATCCAGACGTCACCTTTATATACCATCCCGTGTAATAATCGTTTGTATTATTTGCAGAAGTACTTAGAGTTATTTGAGTACTGGTCATTGCACTTTGGTCTGGAATAGTATCTGTTACAAATGTTGTATCAGTTACAACATCACCAAGGCCAGCGTCATTATCTGCCTGAAATCTGGTGAATATTATACCAGCATCTCTGCTTCCAGCTGGACCAGAATTCAATACCAAAATGTTATCTACAAGATTTGTAGTCGTACTATTAACAGTTGTTGTAGTACCATTGACTACCAAAGTTCCGGTGACAACTACATTACCTCCTACGTTTAGATTTTTTGATAGCCCGATACCACCCTTTACTATCAAACTTCCTGTAAGAGTATCAATAGATTCTGTTGTACTATATATTGTACAATTCTTACCTATATTCAAGTCTTTGCTTAATCCTAAACCTCCATATAACACTACACTTCCAACTGTAGGACCAGTACTTTCTATAGTAGAATTAATTGTAAGTGCCTTCTGTATTGTACATGTATTTGTAATAGTTACTTCCCCTGTCGTATTAGAAATTGACAGTGATTTGTCCAAAAATCCCCCTGAAGAATCATATCTACTTATAGAAAATACAGAAGCATCTCTTTCTATACTGTTTCTTGTAACATTAGACCCTTGTAAAATAACCGTGCTTCCATTTAATACTACATTTCCACTAGCATTTACATCTCCTCCGATATATGCATTCTTTACTATACCTACCCCACCAGATATTAATGCACTACCAGTACTAGTACTAGTACTTTGGACAGTTCCAATAACTGAAATTGAACCAACTGTGATTGATGTAAAGAGACAGCTTCCAGCAGTAATACCTTGGGTTACATTTAAACCTTTAGACACTGATATTCCGCCAAGTGTATTAAACGAATTCGCTTCTGTACTATTCACTGAAATAATACCCCCTACACTTAGGTCTTTTGCAATCCCAGCTCCACCAAGTGTAAATATACTTCCTATTGTAGGACCTGTAGAGTTGACTGTAGAATTGATTTGAACAGTATTAGAGTTAACTGATGTTGCGTTAAATGACCCATTTACATTCAATTTAAAATCCGAAGTAGTAGTTCCTATACATACATTTCCATTTGTATTCAAATGTATTTGATTAGAAGTCCCTATATCAATCGAACGATTGACACCACTACCAGTTTGAACATTTCTTATAGTCACTCCACTAGTACTACTTGTGATAGCAAAACTCTCAGTATTAGTGCTACCAATAGTTCCTACCGACATCATAGATAGTACTGGAACAGCAGATTGTAAAACAAGACCTACATTACCTGTATTTGAGGTTAATTCTAAGTTGGATACAGTAGTTGCACTGAGTCTGTTGTTTAAATTCACACCTCCTGCAATTGTCAACGTCTTAGCTAATGTAAAACCTCCAAGTGTATTTATAGAGTTTGTCAACGTATTAGATGTACTGATAATATCAGTAGCGCTTAAACTTATAATATCAAGCGCTCCAGATACACTTACTGTACCACTAGTTCTGAGTAGAATTTGGTTAGTAATACCTGATTCGAGACTCAAGTCTTGCAATACACCAGTTCCGGTTTTTACAACTCTAAACTTGTATTTGTTCACTGATGAGTCCCACCCTAATGAAATATATTCTGTGTTTGTTACAGAGGTTGGCACACCTCTTCCAAAAATCTTTAAAGTATTTGTATCAGTTGCATCTCCATCTGCTGTGAAAAATTCAACAGAAGAGTCTGTTGCAACACTGTTACTTTGTAAAGAGATACTTGTACTACTTGACCCATTTCCAGAAAATGTATATGTCTGACTATTCCCCTTGAGACGGACATCTCCTGTGCCAAGTATTCTAAAAACTTCTGTAGTTCCAGCGTAAAAGGTGTGATTAGAAGTCTGTATAGGAATTCTATATGCCAAGTCAGAGTCTGAAATTACACCAAGGCCGACAAAATTACTTGTTTCAGTTAAACTACCAGTAGTTTGAAACAGTATTAGCTTATTACTTTGAGTAACGCTTTCAGTTATACCGACAACACTATTTACCCGTAAATCTCCTCCAATGACAGTATTTTTTACAACGCCTAAACCTCCATATGTTACAATCGAACCAATGGTAGTATGCGTAGACTGTATAGTGTTATTTACAGTCAATATCCCGTTTGAAAACGTATCCTTTTGTATTCCTAAACCTCCATTGATTACAAGAGACCCTGAAGTCGCTCCTAGAGATTGGGTAGTTGTTTCTATGGTAACTTTTTGAGAATCTATAGTCAATGAAGTAGTGCTTCCACTTAATATACTCACTGAACCAACAGAAGACCTAACAGTATTAGCTCCAATAAATAAATTAGCAGTAGTTCCATTTCCATTTACGTATGTGTCTTGACCAACACGCAAGTCCTTCCCAAATGCACCTCCTCCACCAACTGTTAAACCTCCTCCGTTTGTAAAACTAGTAGAATTTTGCGTACTACTAATAGAGGCTCCCCCTGATATTACTAAGCCACCTACAGTACTGTTAGTGCTAATCTTTGTACATTTTACTTGAATTATCGTACTTGATATATCCAAAGCTTTATTTGAGCCATTCGGTGCAATATAAACATTATCGTTTGATTCAGTATCTATAAAAAATCTTGACACTCCATTACCAGAAATAGTAACAGTACTATTTACGTTTTCTAAATTCAAATCTCCTCCAAATATTGAATTTTTACCAACTGCAATACCTCCACCTAATGTCAATGCACCACCACTAGTACTACTTGTAGCAACAGATGTATTAGCAATTCCAATGCTACCTAATGTAACAATACTTCCAGTTACTCTACTTGTACTATTTGTAGTATCAGTGATATATAACTTGCCATTATTGATATCAAGAGTCCCTGATTGAATTTCTATTTGTTTTAACCTAATACTAGACATACTTGTATTTTCCAAGTAAAAAAAAATACAATTATACATTTAATGATTATCATAAAACTGAATTGTGAAAGCATTTTATTAATCAATGAGTCAGAAAGTATTAGTGACAGGAGGATATGGTATGGTTGGAAAACACCTTCAAGAGTTTGCTACTCCAGGTTTTGTATTTTTATCAAGAAATGACTGTGATTTGACAAATATAGATGACACTTTTAAGGTATTTGAAAGACACTGCCCAGACGTTGTAGTACATTTAGCAGCAAAAGTGGGTGGATTATATGATAATATGAAGTATAACTACGATTATTACATCCAGAATTCCAGAATGAATTTGAATGTAATAGAGGCTTGTAAAAAATTTAAAGTAAAGAGATTGATAAATGTATTAAGTACATGCATCTTTCCAGATAATTGTGAGTTACCATTACAGAGTAAAGACATCCTGAAAGGTCCACCACATGACTCTAATAGAGGATATGCTTATGCAAAGAGGGACTTGTTTATCGGGTCCTCATTCCTTGATGACTCTTGTAAAGTAATCAATTTAATCCCTACAAATTTATATGGTGAATATGATACATTTAACGATACGAGTTCACATGTCATACCAGCATTGGTTTACAAACTTGTCAGAGATAAAGCTGTAACAATTCTAGGAAGTGGGAATGCGAAACGTCAATTTTTATATGCGCAAGATTTTGCTCATATTATCATGAATTTTATAGGTCTAGATATCAAAGAGTCTTTTACAAGTGTTGTAGTATCACCTAATGTATCCGAAGAAATTTCTATAAATGACCTTGCAGTATTATTGCAACACATCTATGACGGAAGCTCATTTGCAATTACGGAATGCACAACAGATTCGGATGGACAAATGTCAAAGACTACATCTGATACTGAATTAAAAAGGCATCTGCCATATTTTGAATTCACAAGCCTCTTCACTGGACTGTCGAATGTACTTGTTTATTACAAAAATACCAAATCATAGACTGATATTTTTTGAAACATTTTCATCAAATTCTCTTCTAGCTTCTTCCCTTTCTTCTTCTGTATATTTTTCAAATTCTTCTTTGTATTCTCTTAAACTTTCTTCAAGTTTTCTTGCTTCTTCTTGTGATGCTTTTATTTTCTCTTCAAGAGTCTTTATCGTGACAAATGAAATTATCGCCTTTTTTTCAACACCTTCTTTTCCTTCCCTAGCAGCTTCTTGCAACATTTTGTTTTTATTAGCGTGCCATTCGTCATTTGCGTCTTGTCTGCTTTTATTGTAACTTTTAAGTAAATTATTCAATTCATTATTGGCATATTCTGTCTGAATGTTAGCACTTGGGTCAACTACTAGTGGGAAGAATTTTCCTGTATCAACTGTATAAATATCATAATCAGGGTCTAATTTATGCAATCTTTTTGACTTTTCTATGGCTTCTTCTTTTGTACCAGCAGTCCCTCTGATTTTCAATCCCCATACCGAACACTTTTGTGGCATATGTGGACCAATGATAGTGATAAGAGAGTATGCTTCACTTGGAATCACTGGGTCTTCTGACAAGTAATCTAACGTTTTACCTTTGGACATTTAGTATTATGAGTAACAAAATGTATATTCTATAAACGCACACGTACTTTTTAATTTATGTTATAATATTAGCAATACAAATGTCGCCATTCTTACTCGCATGTATACCTACAAGAACTATATTATCAATTCTTGCGTTCAAGACTCCTGATATACCGAATATTAAAGTCCCTTTAGCTATTATTTTAACATTGATAGCTATAGGATTTATGGTAATTTATATTTTCGATTTGCGAAAGACTGGTATAGAAGTCGGGGGTGGATTGATATGGTGGAACAAACTTAGACCATTACACTCTATCATGTATTTTTTAGCAGCCTATTTAGTTTTTCACGACCAAAGGACATCTGGGCATGTATTAGCTATTGATGCTGTCATTGGCTTGATTGCATTTTTGTTAAAATAATTCATGTATCGGCTTCAAGTAAATCTTCCAAATCGATTCGCAACCGCACTCCTAATTTATAATCGTCAGTTAATGGTTTCCATACCCATAAATGTATACACTCTTGGATAAAGTTTATACAACCGAGATGCCGTCTTTTATATCTCTTTTGTAAAATTTTTATACTAGTATAACCAGTGAGTTTGAATCTAATTCTTTCAATATCAACATTATCAACCTTTTCAATAATGTTTCCTATATAATCGAAACATCTTAACCCAAGTGGTAAATTTTCAATAACTGTGATATTATTATAACTACAAGACATTTTATATAGGCTATTTGGCAAATTCTCGATTTTCGAAATTCCATTAAATCTACAATCAAATATACGTAAAGAGTCTGGTAAGTTTTGAATCTTTGATATAAAATTAGAATCACATCTCAATACTGACAAGGTTTGTGGTAAATTTTGGAGAACAAGTATCATATTATTGTCGCAAGTAAAAGATGTAAGACCTATTGGAAGATTTTGAATTGTTGAAATATTATTCCCCATACACTCAAAGACAAGTAGATTTTTTGGCAAATTCTCTATAACCGAAATGTAATTACAAGAACAATTAAAGATTTTTAGTGATTCAGGCAAGTCTTCGATTTTTGTTATTGTGTTGAAAGAACATACAAATGTATGTAGATTGATAGGTAATCCTTGAATCTTTGGAATGACATTATAAGAGCAATCGAATACAAGTAAATTAACCGGTAAATTCTCTATGTACCGGATATCATTTCTTTTACAATACAATGTCTGTAGATTACTTGGTAAATTTTGCAAGAGTGTTAATAGATTATCACAACAATATAATGTAATCAAGGAAGATGGAAGATTTTCTAGATACCACAAATAGTTCCCAGAACAGTCTAATTCATCCAGAGTAGTTGGTAAACTTCTTAGTCTAGATATTTTATTGTTACTACAGATAAAAGACTTTAGTGTCTTTGGTAAATTTTCAATTTTAGTAATATAATTATAATCACAGTTAAATGTCTCTAAACTTTCAGGGAGATTTTGAATTTTATATATCTTATTACCAATACATGAAAAATTCAATAATCCAGTTGGAAGATTGTCTATTTTGACTATCGATTGATTGTTACATTTATAGCGTTTTGCAAATTTAGGTATATGTGGAATATTATTCATAACATTGCTTGTAAAAAACAATACAAGTGCCAACTCACATATGTTGTTATTTAAAAGTGAATTGTAGTAAATACAAGTACAATAAATCATATGAATCGTAAAAAAGTTATAGCTCTTACCAAGATACCTATGTATCCGCAAAAGTCTCCAGAGTGGTTTAAACAACGACAGACAAAAATTACAGCTAGTGAAGCAGCATCATGTCTGTTCAAGACGAATGAAGATTGTAGTGGATATATAGCTAATCACGTATGTAATTTTAAAATGAATGGAAAACAATTAAACTCTTTTAATTCAAGAGAGGAATATATTGTAACAAAATGTTTGGAATTTTATGAAGGCTCACAATACAAGGATAATCATTCTACTCTTCATGGTAAGCGTTTCGAAGATGTTGCTGTAAAATTGTACTCTAATCTCAAGAATACAAAAGTAATAGAATTTGGTCTATTGTCTCACCCTACACTTGATTGGTTAGCAGCTAGCCCAGATGGAATTACTCCAAATGGGATAATGTTGGAAATCAAGTGCCCTAATGTAAGAAAAATTAAACCAAATGAATTTCCTATATACTATTGGGTCCAGATGCAAATACAATTAGAAGTTTGTGACCTAGATATATGTGATTACATCGAATGTGATATAAAAGAGGTATCTGAAGAGGATTTTTATGATGTCCCGGATTCAAAATTACCTGGAATTATACTTAGAAAGCCAGGTACAGAAGAATATGTATATCCTCCAACAAATATTAATACTGTTATGGAACATTTAATATGGATAAGTTTCCACCCACAAGAATTAGAGTGTGTATTTTACTATATCGAATCTTATCAAATTTTGAGCGTGAAAAGAGACAAGGAATGGTTCGAACATGCTAAAGTAAAGTTGAAGGGTGTACATGATATCATTAATAGATTACAGAATAACAAGGACTTGTGGGACCAATACTATAAAGAATTCTTGAATGTACGACATAAAAAATATCATGAATTTTTTGAAAACAGTGTTTGTATGATTGATGACGATTAGGTAAATCATAATGGTTAAAGTCCAAAGTAACTTAAAAATGACTTTGATTCTTTTTTATAGACTACTTTTCCAGTTTGTTTTGTTATCGTTATATTTGGTAATGTATGGACAAGTTTATTTAATTGTAATATAGTTAGAGACTCAGGATTTTCGATAGAAGAAATGTCTTTATATCTGAGTTTAACTAGCACTTCCAACATTTGAACAAATAATGACTCAGTATCCCTATAGTCGAATAACTTGCGAATTAAAAACTCTGGTAAATTTTTATTTTGAATCTGTTTGTACAAAATCCTAGATACTGTTAAAGCATACCTAGCATATGTATATGGAAATGCACGAATGTAATTATTGAATTGTATAGTTACCATATCACAATTGTAATCATTAGAGGTAAGGTCTTTCATATCTCTCATAAACAATACTAACTGGGTTAGACGACCAAATAGAGTCTCAGCGTTTAATGACGACAAGTATAATTGTATTTGCTCATTTGATAAATTAGGATTGCACAGTCTTAAAAGAATATAATAAATTACCCATGTCTGGCATAACCCAGGTCCTTTATAAATTGCATGCTCTCTCATCTGCATTTGCCCTTTTACGTACGGACATACATCAACTTGCTTTTTAAATACAAACTCTTGATTATTTAATATAATACTCAGATATCTCTCCACGAATGTTTGAACGTTCTCTGACCATTCTGCTATTCCATGAGGCTCAAAATAATCTATAACCCACACCTTTTTAGTCTTATTTATTAGCATAATATTGGCATGTCCAAAACTTTCATATTGTATATTTATAGGTACAAACAAAATGTTTAACTTACATCCGAGGATATCCCATCTTACAGGTGAAAATTCAGTAAATTCATTCATAGACTCTTCAATTGTATCCCTATGAAAATATGTGATTGAACATGCACTATAACAAACTCCTGTAAACATTCCATCTACGTTATTTGTTATCATATTTTTTGCAGCAGGGTTAATGTCACCTACTTTACGTAATGCTCTTTCATCTAAAAATGCATCTGTTTCAACTCTTGTAGGGTATTTATCTAGTAATTTCCCAAGGTTATCATTTTGAATAACAATGCATGAACCATATGTATCTCTGGTACAATTTCTTGTTTGTCTTGAATGTAATCAAAATATTGATGTAGTTGTATTTCGAATTAATAGTCCAGGTGGAAGTGCTCTTGCGAGTGAAGAAATTTGGCGCGAAGTTATGCTTACACAAAAAAAGAAGAAAGTCTATGTTTCTATGGGGGATGTGGCCGCTTCAGGTGGATATTATATCGCTACACCCGCAGATCGGATTTTCGCAGAACCAACTACCATTACCGGATCGATTGGTGTGTTTGGGATGATTCCTTACACCGGGAAAATGCTTGAAAATAAATTGGGAATTACCTTTGATCGCGTCCAAACGAATAATCATGCGATCATGTCAACGAACCGGAAACTGACACCGGAAGAATTGGCGATGGTGCAAAATGAAGTCAATGGAATTTATTCGCAGTTCATGGAGCGTGTGGCAAATGGAAGGTCATTAAGCATCTCACGAGTAAATCAAATTGCTCGTGGTAGGGTATGGACTGGGAAGGATGCCTTATCGATTGGTTTGGTTGACGAATTAGCTTCACTTACTGAGGTTATTACGTATGCAAAGAAGCAGATTAAGGATGAAGACGCTAAGGTAATTTACTATCCTAAAGTAAAAGAAGATAAGTTTAGTGCGATTTTTAAAATGATCGAGAAGGAAAGTGCGGATGAAGAGAGTCGCCTGCATGTTAAGAATTCTTCGCTTCCAACTGAATTAATGGAACACTATGAGCGCATTAAATCAATCGAATCTAAAATGGGTATTCAGATGCGTCTACCGTATGAACTGGTAGTGCGATTTTAGTGCGATTAAATGAATATGAAAAAGGGGGCATTCGCCCCCTTTTTTCATTTAGTTAATTTCGTGTTTTATTACTCTTGGTTCATAATTATCGTCCATCAATTCAATCATATACACGCCAGGTGTCAGTTGCTCTTTGATGATGAAGAGATTTGCTCCAAGGCTCAATGGTACAGTTTCTTGATATATGAGTTTACCATTGATATCTCGAATGCTTATGTTCCCGTCACCGCTCGTGTTGAACTGTTTCCAATAAATTGAAAAGGACTCGCTGCTTGGATTAGGGAAGGAAGTGATTTCTTGTTG
>Ga0208929_1000541_pt1 | contig 9824 bp, 7 predicted proteins | sample Colrivmet1548A02_FD_187647 | JGI IMG/M metagenome (GOLD analysis project Ga0208929, IMG submission 187647) | Estuarine microbial communities from the Columbia River estuary - metaG 1548A-02 (SPAdes) (version 2) | ecosystem: Environmental > Aquatic > Marine > Intertidal zone > Estuary | place: USA...
ATGTTAGCCGCGATAGACTTAGGCGATGATGAATAACAACGCACACTGGCCCGCGCACTTTCGCGGCTCACGACCAGTCGAGGCTTTCGTTGTCATTCCTGGATCTAAATCTGTAACTAATCGTGCATTGATTTTGGCAGCCCAAGCTGATTCCCCATCCATTCTTCGCCGCCCACTTGTTTCTCGCGATAGCGAATTGATGGTTGCGGGGCTGCGTGCATTAGGTGTTGGAATTGAAGAAAAGAACGTTGTTGTTAATGGCGTAGAAGAACATCAGTGGGTAGTAACTCCAGCTCCACTTCGCGGCGGCGTGAAAATTGATGTTGGTAATGCTGGAACAGTGATGCGCTTTCTTCCTCCACTTGCTGCCCTTGCATCAGGAGATGTTGCATTCGATGGTGATCCACGTTCATATGAGCGCCCACTGGGGCCAGTTATTAAAGCTTTAGAAGAATTAGGAATTTCAATCGAACACGGCGGACGCTATAGCTTGCCAATGAAACTGCATGGAAAGGGAAAGATTCCAGGAGGTGCCTTAACAATCGATGCAAGTGCTTCTAGCCAGTTTTTATCAGCTCTTCTTTTAGTAGCACCTAGTTTTGAAAACGGCATTGTTGCAACACATAAAGGCGGACTATTGCCATCTATGCCTCATATTGAAATGACAGTTGATATGTTGCGCAGCTTTGGAGCACAGGTAAGTGTTGACACAAGCGCGCAATCGTGGAGCGTGAAGCCACGAAAACTTCATGGACAAGATTTAGTGATTGAACCTGATCTATCTAACGCCGCGCCATTCCTCTCTCTTGCCATGGTCTGTGGTGGAAGTGTCACGATTGCAGATTGGCCAAGCTCTACAACTCAGCCAGGAGATCAATTACGTTCCATCTTTACACAAATGGGTGCAAAGGTTTCTATGGATGAGCGCGGTTTAACTTTAACTGGAACTGGAGTTATTCATGGAATTGATATTGATCTACATGATGTTGGTGAGTTAACCCCATCCATTGCAGCAGTTGCCGCTCTTGCTGATTCACCCTCGCATTTGCGCGGTATTGCCCACCTTCGCTTGCATGAAACTGATCGTCTTGCCGCCCTTACGCGCGAAATAAATGCGCTAGGTGGAAATGTCGTTGAAGAAGAAAGCGCGCTGCATATAACGCCTGCTCCACTACATGGCGGTGTATTCCATACATACGATGATCACCGTCTTGCAACAGCAGCCGCTGTTCTTGGTTTAGTAGTTCCGGGTATTGAAGTGGAAAACATTGCAACCACTCGCAAAACTTTGCCAGATTTTCCAGGGCTATGGAGTTCTCTTCTTGTTTAGCCAGAAAATGTGCTCATGAGTCCACGCGAATACGATGAATCAGATGCGCGCGTAAGACCTGCGCGCAGCACACGTCCACGTAGTAAAGATCGACCAAGTCACTCCAGTGCCATTTCAGCACTTGTCACAGGAGTTGATCGCGGGCGACAAACATGTGTCAGTGATGATGGTGTGATTATCACGGCGATGCGTGCAAGAGAACTGGGTCCTAAATCAGTTGTGGTGGGTGATCGAGTTTCTATTGTCGGTGATGTAAGCGGTGATGAAGGAAGTTTGGCTCGCATCGTTTCAGTCAATGAGCGCAGAAACTCACTGAGCAGAACTGTTGATGATGCTGCTCAAGTTGAGCGCACGATTGTGGCTAACGTAGATCAACTTGTGATTGTTGTTGCTGCGCTTAATCCTGAACCACGTCGTGGTCTTATCGATCGCTTTCTTGTTTCAGCCTTTACCGAAGGTATTACACCAAAGTTAGTTGTTACTAAAACTGATTTAGGGCAAGTGCCAGAGTTTCTCGCTGAGTATGCAAAGTTGGATGTTGAAATTTTGCACACTGCAATTAAGGGTGATTCGCGTGAGAAAGATTTAGAGGCATTACATAAGATGCTTTCAGGCAAAATCTCTGTACTTGTTGGTCATTCAGGTGTGGGTAAGTCAACACTCATTAACGCACTTGTTCCTGCAGCAGATCGTCTAACTGGTGATGTAAATGAATCAACGGGCCGTGGTCGCCACACATCTTCTAGTGCAGTTGCACTTGCTCTAGACACACACGATGGATGGATTATTGACACACCAGGTATTCGAGCATTTGGCTTATCCCATATAGATGTCAGTCGAATTGTTGATGCGTTTACTGATCTCTCACTTGTGGCTGCAACATGTTTGTCGAATTGCTCACACGCTGAGAGTTCATGCAAACTAGATGCATGGGCTACGCCTAATGGGGTAGTCGACCATGAGAGAACGGCCAGATTGAGCAGTCTTCGTTCCTTGTTAGCGGTCAAGGACCAAGCAGTATTTGTGCCAGAGGATTAGTATTCAATCTATAGAGCGCACGAGTTGAATGAAGGAAGAATAGAAAATGAGCGAAAGTAAGTACGCCGAAGATTTAGCTTTGGCACACCTACTTGCCGACATTGCAGACTCAATCTCACTTGATCGCTATCAATCCTTAGATTTAGTAATTACAACTAAGCCAGATAACACCCCAGTTACCGATGCAGATCGCGCCGTAGAAACGGCTATCCGTGAAGCACTTGCAACACACCGCCCTAATGATGGATTACTGGGCGAAGAGTTTGGCAGTGATATCACAGGGGCAAAGCGTTACTGGGTTATTGATCCCATTGATGGAACTAAAAACTTTATGCGTGGAGTTCCAACATGGGCAACGTTGATTGCACTTGTTGAAGTTGCCGAAGATGGAACACAGGAAGTTGTTGTTGGAATTGCTAGCTCACCAGCACTTGCGCGTCGATGGTATGCATCATGTTGTGAAGGTGCATATGTCACTTTTAATGGCCAGAGTAGAAAATTAGCTGTGTCACAAGTTTCATCCGTGAGTGATGCATCAGTTGCATATTCAGATTTTGTGGGCTTTGGTTCACGTTTAAAAGCTTTTAACTCCATTCTTTCTACTGCATGGCGCACCCGAGGAATGGGTGACTTTTGGTCTCACATGTTAGTTGCAGAAGGTGCTGTAGATATTGCTATTGAGCCAACTCTTGCAGTGTGGGACATGGCGGCACTAGATATTATTGTGCGCGAAGCTGGAGGAGTATTTACAAATACTTCAGGTGAACATGGTCCATTTGGTGGCAGCGGAGTTTCTACAAACAAAGCAGTACACGAAGCTCTCATCAAAGCCTTGAACGGGTAAGCGGAGATGGCAACTGAAGTGATCTTAGAACCTACAACCCTTGCTATCGAGGGAATGACCTGTTCTTCCTGCGTTAATGCCGTTGAAAAAGCATTGAACAATATGGAAGGTGTTCGAGCAACTATTAACTTTGCAACCGAAACTGCCCATGTTATGGCACCTGCAGATATGGATATTAAAGAGTTAATCAAAACAGTTGAAAAAGCGGGATATAAAGCCAGCCTTTTACAAGATGCTCAGGCAGTAACTTTGCATAGTAAGAAGTCAGCAAGGGCTTTGTTCTTTGCATTTATTTTTGCTGTTCCTGCAGTAGCCCTCTCCATGGTTATGAGCTGGCATCACAGCATAGATATGTGGATTCATGATCAGCTAGATGTGTTTGGACTTCCTCATCCGCTCTATTCAGCCACAGCTTGGCTAGTAATTGCATTAAGTGCACCGGTTGTTCTCTTTGTTGCTTGGCCTATTCACCGTGCTGCACTACGAAATCTGAAGCATCCAACAATGGACAACCTCATTTCGATGGGTTCGATAGCAGCATTTACATGGTCGATTTATGCAAATTCAACGGGCGAGGGCGATGTTTACACAGAGGTTGCCGCTGGCGTTATTTTCTTTGTCATCCTTGGACGTTTCTTAGAAACTAGAGCCAAAGCACGTGCTGGCGCAGCTCTTTCCTCCCTTTTAGCACTTGGTAGTAAAGAGGTAACAATTGTTCGTGGGGGATTCCCACTCATTGTTCCAATTGAGCAACTACAAATTGGTGATGAATTTGAAGTCAGACCAGGTGATCGTGTTGCAACTGATGGCATTGTTGTTAGTGGGCAAAGCGCAGTTGATAACTCAATGCTTACGGGTGAATCAAAACCTATAGATGTGGGTCCTGGTTCACAAGTAATTGGTGCATCGGTTAATCACAATGGTCGATTAATTGTGCGCGCTACACGAGTGGGAAGTGATACTGAACTTGCCCGCATCACAGCAATGGTAATTAGCGCCCAAGGTACTAAAGCACCTATTCAGCGCTTGGCTGATCGAATTAGTGCAGTCTTTGTTCCTATTGTTACCGTGCTTTCAATTGCAACTTTTGCCGCTTGGTACTACAGCGGTTATTCCCTCACACAATCTATTTCTGTGGCAATTACCGTCCTTGTCATTGCTTGTCCATGTGCACTAGGACTTGCTACACCTGTTGCATTACTTGTTGCATCAGGACGCGGAGCACAGCGCGGAATAGTCTTGCGCGAACCACGAGTATTAGAAGTTGCTCGCAACGTAGAGACAGTGGTCTTTGATAAGACTGGAACTCTCACAGAGGGTGTGATGAATGTGCAGAATGCAACAATTTCTGCCGCTGCTGGATCAGTTCTAGGTGCATCTTTTGCATCATTAGTTAATGAAACAACGATACTTTCTTCAGCAAATGCTATTGAATCTGCAAACTCACACCCAGTTGCCCTAGCAATTTCCCGCTACGCGCTAGCGGGCGGTGCAAAGAACGTAGTGGCCACAGATTTCTCAGTTACACCTGGTTCTGGTGCTGCAGGTCGTGTGAATCTTGGTAGCCAATCTCCTGTTGTTTTGATTGGCTCTCCAGCAGCCGTTGAACACAGCTGCACAGAGTTTCACCCAGAGATTAAGGCAGCTGTAACAGCTGGGCAGAGTGCAGGGCTAACGGTTGCAGTTTTGGCATGGGATGGCGTTGCTTTGGCTGTCTTTGCTGTTGGAGATCAACTAAAGAGCGATGCTGCCCAGACCGTTAGCGCACTTCAATCAATGGGAATCACTCCATGGCTAGTTACGGGAGATAGCGCAGAAGTTGCCGCCTCTGTTGCTTCAACTGTGGGTATTGATAGTGAGCATGTTGTCTCTGCTGCTATGCCAGAGACAAAGTTGCAGATTGTCGAGAAGTTAAAGAGTGAAGGACGTTGCGTTCTTATGGTTGGGGATGGGATCAATGATGCTGCAGCCCTGACTGCTGCTGACTTGTCGATGGCTATGGGAACTGGCACTGACACAGCAATCTCCTCAGCCGACATAACATTGATGAACTCAGGTTTAGGAAGTGTTATTTCAGCGCTCAAGCTTTCCCAAAAGACATTGAAGATCATCCGCTTGAATATGGGTTGGGCATTGATTTATAACGTTATTGGTTTGCCTATTGCAGCCCTTGGCTACTTGCAACCAATCTATGCAGCAGGGGCGATGGCGCTTTCTTCACTCTTTGTGGTTACAAACTCACTTCGAATTAAATAAAAAATCTCGCTAGTGGGTATTCCACCAGCGAGATCTTTCATACTGTTGTGCGTAGTAGCGGGGGCAGGATTTGAACCTACGACCTCTGGGTTATGAGCCCAGCGAGCTACCGAGCTGCTCCACCCCGCGTCGGTGAAGCAATCTTATGTGCATCAATAGATAAAGACCAAATCCATGCAATTACTCGCATGAATCTGGCCTTTATCTTTGTAATTACTTTTCTTTTACTGCATCACTATTTGTTCTGTGCGTTGATTGCTGCATCAAGAGCGGACTTCAATCGCTTTTGTGCTTTGTCATAGGCTGCAAAATCTCCCTTTGCTAGTGCTGCAAGGCCATCTGCATATGCTTGCTTAGCACTGGCTAGTGAGTTTGCAAGTGAAGAGTTTGTGCTTGTCTGACCAGAGGTGCCACTAGAAGAGCCACCTGCAACAGTTCCGGAGTTACCACCGAACACTTGATCAAGTGCGCCCTTTAATGTGTCGTCATAACCAATTTGATCTCCGAAGGATACGAGAACCTTCTGAAGCAATGGATATGCAGCTGTGTTTGAAGTCGCTCTGACATAAACAGGCTGCACATACAACAGACCACCACCAACTGGAAGTGTGAGCAGATTTCCTAATACAACATCAGAGCCACCACGACGTAGAAGTGACAATGAGTTTGCAACTTCAGGTTTTGCTTCAAAGTTTGAGGCTACCTGTGATGGACCTGCAATATTGGTGTTACGTGGCAATTGCAGCACGGAGATCTTTCCGTAATCAGGACCTGGATCTGAGTTAACAACTGCAAACGCTGAAAGGTTTTCGCGACCACCACGTGGAACAAATGGAGTAGTCAATGAGAACACAGGCTTCTTTGTTCCTGGCATTTGAAGCGTTAAGTAATAAGGAGGTTGCGCAGATGCGTTAGCTCCAAATGTTGATGGGTCACGAGGTACGCGCCAGAAATCCTGACCACCGTAGAAAGCTTCCGCTGTCTTAACATGGTAAGAACTAAGGATTTCGCGTTGAACACGGAAGAGATCCTCTGGGTAGCGAATGTGTTCTAGAAGCTGGGCAGAGATCTCGCTCTTTGGCTTAATGGTGTTTGGGAAAGCCTTTGCCCATGTCTTTAGAACTGGATCCTTTTCATTCCACTCGTACAAAGTCACAGTACCGTTGTAGGCATCAACTGTTGCTTTAACAGAGTTACGGATGTAATTAACAGTCTGATTTCGCTGAGCACCAATGGTTGCAGAGCCTTGAATATCTGCAATTACATTTGAAAGAACACTCTGGCGTGAATAAGGATAACCAGCACTTGTTGTAAAGCCATCAATAATCCACATGATTTTTCCATCAACTAGAGCTGGGTATGGATCTCCATCAAGGGTCAACCAAGGAGCAACCTTTGCAACACGGTCACGAGGATTACGTTCAAAGAGAATTTTTGAATCCTTATTAATGAGATTTGAAAGAAGAATTCTCTGCTCCTGGTACTTCAAAGCGAAGATAACTTTGTTGATTAATGAACCAACTGGAACCCCACCAGAACCTGTGTAGGTGTAGTTACGCTGTCCGTTAGGTGAAGTGTCATCTGGATAATCAAACTCAACTGGCGTATCGGTCTTTACGCCTCCAATGATTGAGTAATTTGGAACGTTCTCGCCAAAGTAGACACGAGGTTCAAATTTTCCTAACGCTCCGGTAGGAGGTAGGTTGCCGACTGCAAACTTTGGCTTACCATCTATATCTCGCTCATTTCCATATGCTGCAACTAGACCAAAACCATGTGTGTACACAAGGTGATCGTTAATCCAGTTACGTGATGGGTTTCCTTCAATATTCAACTCGCGAACGGCAATAACAACATCGCGCTTTACACCATCTACTGTGTAGCGATCGATATCCAGTGACTCCGGGAAGCTGTAGTACGGACGAATCTGCTGAAGTTGTCTAAAGGTCGCAGATAAAACATTTGGATCCATGAGGCGAATATTGGCAATGGTTGCCGCATCATCTGCAAGCTGTCCAGTATTTGTCGCAACCGTTGCTTGGTAATCACTAATCGCAACATTATCCAAGCCATATGCGCTGCGAGTTGCATCGATATTTCGCTGAATGAATGGTGCTTCCTTAGAAGACTCACTTGGCTTAACTTGGAACTGTTGGATAGCACCTGGGTAAATTCCTGCAATCAAAACTGAAGAAACTACAAGGAGTGCAGTTCCCGCAGCTGGCAGTACCCATGAACGACGAATGATATTTGCGAAAAATAGCAGCGCACACACAACGGCAATTGCGGCCAGAATCGCTTTAGCAGGAAGAGTGGCATTGACATCGGTATATGTAAGACCAGTAATCAACTTACTTTCTTTAAGAGCTAATTGATAACGATCAAACCAATAAGCAACTGCCTTCATTAAGACGACGCCACCAAGTAGAACTGAGAGCTGAACGCGTGCAGCAACAGTTGTGCGATCTTCTTGAACCTGTAGGCGGATTCCACCGTAAAGATAATGAACAACGGCTGCGGCAATGATAGAGAGAATTAATGTAGAAATCGCCCAAGCAATCATCGTCTGATAAAACGGCAACTTAAAGGCAAAGAATGAGATATCCATGTTGAACTGTGGATCTTTCACACCAAAACTAGTTGAGTTCTTAAACAACAGCCATGATTCCCACATCGCTGATCCTGATGTACCAGCAAAGTAGAAAAGTCCCACAGCAAGTGCAAGAACAACCCAGCGCTTAATTGGTTCAATTTGTGCACGATAGCGCTCGAGATTATCTGCCTCGATGCTGAGTGGAACATAAAGCGGACGTCGCTTATAGGCGATAATGATGTTGAGTAAAATGATTGATGAAGTAAGCAATCCGGCGATTACGAAAAGAAAAATCTTGGTCGTTAGGACTGTTGTCCACACTGAAGTGAAATCTACTGATTTAAACCATAACCAATCAGCATAGAAACCACTCAGTGAGAGCAGAACTCCTGAAAGAACAACCAAAATTACGATTGTTAGTGTGAGGGGACTGCGACGGCCTTTGAAATTGAACTGCGGGATTGAATTACTTGTCATGGCCATACGCTAGCGCAAGAGGGCGCAAGCTTCATTCTCACCCTTTATAGGGCGGCCATAGCCTCGGCCAGGGTGGCAACTATCACTACTTTAATTCCAGCCGGAACACCTTCGATCTCTGCGCTATTGCCAGCAGGGGCTAAAAAGAGAGTGGCGCCGGCCTTATGGGCAGCCAAGATTTTCAAGTTTATTCCGCCAATAGGACCAACTCTTCCATCGGTTGAGATCGTGCCCGTTCCTGCGATGTGGCGGCCTTTCAATATGTCCTTTTCAGTCAGTAATTCAATAACACCAATGGCAAAAATCATTCCGCCACTAGGTCCACCAGTTTTCTTGACATCAAATGCAATATTTTTTATCTGCAAATCATTTGCAGCCACGCCATACTCAGGATGTAATCGTAAGAAGGAAAGTGCAGCGGTTTTTGCAGTGTCCTGCGAGTTGGTCATGTCAGCTTTAGCTTTCTTATCTTCACTCTTTTGCGTGGTGCCAGGTGGATAGATTGCAGCGCGTGGATAAACAGTCTCATCAGCCCTGATCCACGAATAAACAATCTCCGGTCCAATGATCCAAGAGTTTGGATTTGTCACTCTTATTGACATTAAATCAATACGACCATTTGCAGGATATGACTTTTGATCTTTAATAGTAATTAACTTGTCAAAAATATTTTGTGCTTGCCCTGGTAAGATAATGACATAAGGCAACGGGGCAATAAGTGCTAGCGCAGCAAAGAGAGCGAGAATAACTCTTGCTACTCGTGGAAGCGGTGAAAAGCGCACGGTCTAAAAGGGGAGTTCTACTTAGGATTTCTTCAGAAAAGGATTATCGTCAAGAGAATCACTAGCCGGATCTGGCTTAATCAACTGAGTGTGGTTGTTGCCGGTCGCAGCGCTTGGAGTTACTTGGGATTGTGCTGAAACATCGCGGGCCTGTGAATCGCGTAGTGAATCTTGAAAACGCTGAAACTGGCCAACAGAGCGCTGTGTTTCTTGCTGGAACTTTCCTTGAAATTTAGTGACCCATAAAACATAGAGAAGGGCCCCGCTTAAACCTAAAGCCGGGACAACCCACCAAATGAGTGCAAGGAAGGCGCTGGACATAGGGTCAGCCTACCGCCAGAAGACGCGTCGCGCTAAAGATGGGTTTTTGCCAATGTGTTCACAAATAACTTGTTGGGTTTGGGGAAGAAATCAGATGGCTATCTGGTTACAGCACTGGGAGGATTTACTCATGTCGCCATTTGGTTTTACACCTGATAGTTCAGATGAGCCTGAAAAAAATAA
>Ga0208929_1000544_pt1 | contig 9816 bp, 6 predicted proteins | sample Colrivmet1548A02_FD_187647 | JGI IMG/M metagenome (GOLD analysis project Ga0208929, IMG submission 187647) | Estuarine microbial communities from the Columbia River estuary - metaG 1548A-02 (SPAdes) (version 2) | ecosystem: Environmental > Aquatic > Marine > Intertidal zone > Estuary | place: USA...
ATCATTTGCACAGAAAATAGTTAAATCTGTTTCTGTAATATTGATAATAGGACCTTCCCCTATGTAAATTGTTCCGGAGGAAACAATGGTGTCTCCACACGGATTAATGATTTCAACTGAAATGACTACAGATTCGAAACCTTCAGTTATATTGTCTTGGATAGGTGTCAAGTTAATGATAACGGTGTCTTCTCCAGGTAAAAACGTAATTGGATTAATTAAGTCATTGTAGTCAACACCCTCCTGAGCAATTCCACCAATTGTGTAGTTGATGATTAATGTGTCGTTTGTTTGTCCGGCTGGACGTGTAAAGATGAAGTCAGCAAAAGTACAGCCCTCAACAATCGTTGTGTCTCCAGAAACAGTTGCAACAGCTACATCTACGGCAGCTGAGCTGAAACTACCAGCCTCTAAGAACACACCAGAATCATAAGATTGATCTCCAACATTCGAAATAGCCAGTTTTATGTGATAAAGTTGGTTACACTGAACGGACGCTGCCGCCGTTAACTTTACAGTTGTTCCATCATATTGAATGGCGTCACCATAAGTTAGTGTGGATGCATTCTCATTAAACACATAATATGCTGTATTAGAAACATCACCTACATTGTTGATGGTAACTGGAATCCCACCAGGAATGGTCGCAATATTTACCCCTCCATTTGGATAGCCAGCTTGCACATAAGAACCCGTGATACCAGGGCCCCACAGAAATAATCCGAATGCATCATTAAAAGATGATGGAGAAAATTCAGGGTATTCATCTGACCCGAACATGTAATTAAAAATGACAGAATCTCCCTGCGGAATAAAGTCGAATTCCAATACTACACCATTTGTTACACTACCCGCAGCAATGTCATTCAAGTGCGGATCCGAGGTAACCATTGGTGTTGGAGGATTATTATTCGTAAAAGAAGTTTGAAGGTTAGGACCAATGGCACCAATGGCATTTCCAGTTGTCAAGATTAGACCACTATCAATTGGAAAGGCTGGATTTGTACTTGTAAAGAAACCTACATTTCCTTGAGGAACATTTGCCAAAAGTGGATCTCCATTGATGGTTACGTTTAAAGCGGTAACACCGAATCCAAGCAACACGTTATCAACAAGTTGTTGGGGTGATTGGGCAGTTGAAACGGTGATTGGTTGAGCGAAAGAAAGGGTATTAACCAAGGTAAATACACCTAAAAAAAATGTGCGTAAAGAGTTCATCATAATCTATCGAATTGACACTAAGACCATTTGTTCATAAGAATGGTTGCATCACAAAATTAATATAATGTTTGAATAACTAAAAATCAATGAATTTTCGCAACTTTGAGTCTCAAAAAAATGGCATGAAAAACACACAAGATTACATTCAAGGAAATAAAGATAAATTCCTAAAAGAGTTAATTGAATTATTGCGTATTCCATCGGTTTCTGCAGACCCGGTTTACAAGAAAGATGTTGCACATTGTGCAGATGAATTAGCAAAACACATGAAGGAAATCGGCTTGGATGCTGTGGAAATATGTACAACCGCTGGACACCCAATTGTTTATGCAGAAAAAATTATAGATGCATCCTTACCAACCATTTTGGTATATGGCCATTATGATGTACAGCCTGCTGATCCAATTGAATTATGGACTTCTCCGCCATTTGAACCAGTCATCAAAGAAACTCCGATTCATCCAATGGGAGCGATTTTTGCGCGTGGAGCATGTGATGACAAAGGACAAATGTTTATGCATGTGAAAGCGTTTGAAGCGATGTTGGCCAGCAACGAACTACCGTGTAACGTGAAATTTATGATTGAAGGCGAAGAGGAAGTGGGTAGTCCAAACCTTGCGATTTATGTCAAAGAGAATAAAGCAAAATTAGCAGCAGACATCATTTTGGTTTCAGATACAGGAATGTTGGCAAATGATGTTCCATCTATTACAACCGGACTAAGAGGATTAAGTTATGTAGAAGTGGAAGTCGTTGGCCCAAATCGAGATTTACATTCCGGACTTTACGGTGGTTGTGTAGCAAATCCAATCAATATTTTAACAGAAATGATTGCTTCTCTGCACGACGAAAACGGAAGAATTACCATTCCTGGTTTTTATGATACAGTAGAGGAATTATCCGTTGAGGAAAGAACGGAAATGGCAAAAGCTCCTTTTTCCAATGTGGCATACTGTGCATCGTTAAATATTGAAGAGACACATGGTGAAGCTACATATTCTACCATGGAGCGTGGGTCGATTCGTCCAACCTTGGATGTAAACGGAATTTGGGGCGGATACATTGGTGAAGGCGCTAAAACAGTCATTGCATCGAAAGCACAAGCAAAAATTTCCATGCGATTGGTTCCTCATCAAACATCAGAGGAAATCACAGATTTATTCGTAAAACACTTCGAATCAATAGCGCCAAAAAGTGTCCGTGTAAAAGTACACCCACATCATGGAGGAGAACCTGTTGTTACACCAACAGATTCTATCGCTTACAAAGCGGCCAGTTTGTCCTATGAAACCACATTTGGCAAAAAACCGATTCCAGTGAGAAGCGGAGGAAGTATTCCAATCATTGCGATGTTTGAACAAGAACTTGGACTTAAAACCATGATGATGGGATTTGGTCTAGATAGCGATGCCATTCACTCACCAAATGAGCATTTCGGACTTTTCAATTACTACCGAGGTATTGAAACGATTCCTTATTTTTTCTCCAACTACACTAAATTGATGATGAATGAAAACGCTTAGTTTTCTTTTATTCCTTTTCCTTTTCTCGTCCTGTGCTACATTCGAAGATCCAGTGGAGGTAGTGAGCTACGACATGAAAATGGAAAATTTAAATTTGGACGAAGCAGCACTTCGTTTTAATACGACCATCCATAATAATACTTGGACACCCATTAAAATCAAACCGTCCACACTCGAATTGTACGTCGATGGTGAAAAATTAGGGGATGTGTACTTGGATGAAAAAATCCGACTAAAATCCAACAAGGACAATGAGGTCAATACGCTTGTGTATGTAAAATTTGCGGATGGAATATTGGGTAAACTTATTCGATATCGTTTTAAAGAAACGGCGCAATTGGAATTACGTGGAAAGGTAAAAACCGGACTTTTATTCGTTCCCATTAAAATACCGGTAAATTATTCAAAAGTGATTTCTCCGAAAAACCTAAATCTTAATCTAGACAATCAATAATGCTCTCAGCTGACAAACCAAAAAAACTATTTTTACTTGATGCATACGCATTGATCTATCGTGCTTATTTCGCCTTTTCGAAAAACCCTAGGGTTAATTCAAAAGGTCAAAACACCTCTGCTGCATTTGGATTTACGAATGTGCTTATTGATGTCATCAAAAACGAAAAACCGACACATTTAGCGGTCGTTTTCGATCCACCAGGTGGATCTGCACATCGACAAGAAGAGTTCGCAGCTTATAAAGCTCAACGGGAAGAGATGCCCGAAGATATTCGTTCGATGATTCACCCCATTAAACAAATCGTAGAAGCTTTTAATGTACCCATTTTAGAAGTTCCAGGATTTGAGGCAGATGATGTTGTGGGAACTGTTGCCAAGGTGGCGGAAAAACATGGTTTCACGACGTACATGATGACACCGGATAAAGATTACGCGCAACTTGTCAGTGAAAATATTTTTATGTTCAAACCTGGACGAGGCGGAAATCCACCGGAAATCCTTGGCGTGAAAGAGGTGTGTGAAAAGTTCGAGGTGGAACGACCGGAACAAGTCATTGATATTTTAGGACTTTGGGGGGATGCTTCGGATAACATACCAGGTATACCAGGTATCGGCGAAAAAACAGCGAAAACCTTAATTGCAAAATATGGTTCAGTTGAGAATTTAATTGACCATGCACACGAATTAAAAGGAAAACAGCAAGAAAACGTAATCAACTTTGCGGATCAAGGTCGGGTTTCAAAAATGTTGGCAACCATTATTTGTGATGTCGATGTGGAGTTTAACGAATCCGAATTAGAAATGTGTGATGTCGACGCGGAAAAAGTTCTGCGGATTTTCACGGAATTGGAGTTTAGAACCTTAGCGAAACGAGTGATTGGTGAAGAAATTGTTGTTACTACCGCAGCGAGTATCAACACCTCAAAAGAGCCCAAAGATGCTTCACAGCTCGATCTTTTTGGTGTTCAAAGTATGATTGAACCGCAGGAAGCAACACCAACAGCAAATTATAAAACCATCGCGACAGAACGTCCTAGCTATCATTTGATTTCGACAGCAGAGGAGCGCAAAGAATTATTGGAAATTCTATTAAAACATTCACAGGTTTGTTTTGACACCGAAACAACGGATATTGATGCACTACATGCAGATTTAGTTGGGTTTTCATTTTCCTACAAAGCAAGGGAAGCATTTTATGTGTCCGTTCCGCCAGATTTTGATGCAGCCAAGAAAATAGTTGAAGAGTTTAAACCATTTTTTGAAGATCCTTCGATTGAGAAGATTGCACACAATATAAAGTATGATTTAAAGGTGTTGCAACGCTATGGCATCGAGGTAGCAGAACCTCTGTTTGACACGATGATTGCACATTATTTAATCAATCCAGAGGCAAAGCAAAGCATGGATTTCTTGTCTACCTTTTATTTGAATTATCAACCCGTTTCCATTGAAACATTGATTGGTAAAAAAGGGAAAGGCCAAGGAAACATGCGTGATTTGAAGCCAGAAGAAATCTGTGATTATGCGTGTGAAGATGCAGACATCACGCTTCAATTAAAAACCTTGTTCGAACCTGAAATTCAGAAGCCCCATCTTTCGGAGTTGTTTTACAACATGGAAATGCCATTAGTAAAAGTTTTGAAGGACATGGAGTTCGAAGGAATTTCTATTGATGTTCCCGTTCTAATAGACTATTCAAAAGAATTGGATCATACATTGATTCGTTTAGACGAAGAAATTAAATCCGCTGCCGGTGAGGATTTCAACATCGATTCACCCAAACAATTAGGAGAAATTCTTTTCGAAAAATTAAAAATCTCTAGTAAAGCGAAAAAAACCAAAACAGGACAATACGCAACATCTGAGGATATCCTTCAAAAACATGAACATGATCACCCGATCATTCCAATGATTTTGGAGTACCGACAACTGCGCAAATTAAAAAGCACCTATGTTGACCCGCTTCCAACGATGTGTGATCCTATGGATGGACGAATCCACACCAATTTTATGCAAACGGTGACCGCAACAGGAAGACTAAGTTCAAACAACCCGAATTTGCAAAATATTCCGATTCGCTCCGCGAAAGGTCGAGAAATACGCCGGGCATTTGTGGCTAGAAGCTCAGAATTTAAGTTAATGGCCGTGGATTATTCTCAGATTGAATTGAGAATAATTGCCGCATTAAGTGAGGACCCGAATATGATTGAGGCCTTTCAAAAAGGACAGGATATTCACGCGGCTACAGCGGCGAAAGTATTCCATACGCCAATAGAAGAAGTGACTCGTGATCAACGAAGCGCAGCAAAAGCAGTCAATTTCGGTATTATTTACGGTCAGTCAGCATTTGGACTAGCGCAGAACTTGTCGATTTCCAGAACGGAAGCGAAAGGGATTATCGATGCGTATTTTGCAGAGTATAATACCATTAAAACATACATGGACCAGGTTATTGCTCAAGCGAGAGAGCTGGGCTATGTAGAAACAATCATGAAGCGCAGACGGTATTTACCGGATATTAATTCAGCGAATGCTGTGGTTCGGGGCTATGCGGAAAGGAATGCGGTGAATGCGCCGATTCAAGGTTCCGCAGCTGACATCATTAAAATGGCCATGATTGCAGTAGACCATGCCATGAAAAAGGAAAAAGTGCAATCAAAAATGATTTTACAAGTGCACGATGAGCTCGTGTTTGATGTCCATGTTTCGGAAGAAGAACGCATGCAAATATTGGTCAAAGAAGCGATGGAAAACGCGATAAAACTAGTCGTGCCAATGGAGGTTGAATGGAAGATCGCACAAAATTGGCTCGAAGCGCATTAATCTCTGCGAATCCTAGTAAAAACTAGGTCTATTATTAAGCGTATATTTGTTATTCATAAAAAAGAAATATGGATTTTTTGATTAAAGCAGCACAGTTATTTTTGTCACTAGCAATTTTAGTGACGCTACATGAATTCGGTCATTTTATACCAGCAAGGCTATTTAAAACACGCATTGAAAAGTTCTACCTTTTCTTTAATCCCTTCTTTTCGGTTTTCAGAAGAAAAAAAGTAAATGGTGTTACGAAAACCTCATGGTTTACAAAGGATTCTCCAAAAGAATGGAAAGAGGACCCAGATACTACTGAATGGGGATTTGGTTGGCTTCCATTAGGTGGATATGTGAAAATTGCTGGGATGATAGATGAGTCCATGGATACAGAACAACTAAAGCAACCTGCACAAGAATGGGAGTTTCGTTCCAAAAAAGCATGGCAACGATTGATCATTATGGTCGGTGGAGTTACCGTAAACCTTGTCTTAGGTTTTGGGATTTATATTGGAGTAGTGTTCACTTGGGGTCAGATGGAATTGAAACCAGTTAATTTAGAACACGGATTAAGTGTCCATCCATATTTAGAAAAACACCACTTAAGCTCAGGTGATAAAGTTCTAACGATTGAAGGAAAAGAAGTCCTGAATTTAGATGAATTGAATAAAGGAATCATGTTCCGTGGAGCACGAAATTTAACAGTTCTTCATCCAGATGGATCAAAAGAAACGATTCGTTTACCCAAAGAAATTGACCGAACATTATTTCAAGTGGGGGCTTTACCTGCTTTTGGATTAAGGTCAAGCGGGCATAGCGTTGGTGAAGTCGTGAAAAATTCCCCAGCGAAAGCAGCTGGATTAAAAAAAGATGATGTCATTCTTAGCGTTGGAAACCAACAAGTGACGTATTTCGATGAACTTTCCAAAGGACTTTATGATGCGAAAGGGAAGCGAATAAACCTAACGGTTTTAAGAGGAAATGACACCCTTGAATTAAAAACGAAGGTAAAAAAAGATGGAACCATTGGATTTCAAACAAGTGGAAAAATCCTCATTGATTCGAATGCGATTCAAACGAAACATTATGGCCTAGGTCAAAGCATCGCGATCGGAATGAGCTACGGAAAAAATACGCTCTCTGACTATATTTCTCAATTTAAATTTGTCTTTACGAAAAAAGGAGCTACGTCAATCGGTGGATTTGCAGCAATTGGAAACATGTTCCCACCCGTATGGGATTGGGAATCGTTCTGGTTATCAACGGCCCTTTTATCAATCATTTTAGCTTTTATGAACATCCTTCCAATTCCAGCACTAGATGGTGGACACGTGGTTTTCTTATTATATGAAATCATCACCGGAAAAGAAGCTCCTCAAAAGGTGTTGGAATACGCACAAATGGTTGGAATCGTCTTATTATTAACCTTAATGGTTTATGCCAATGGGAATGACCTCATCCGTTGGATAACTTCTTTCTAACTATTCGTTTATGAGTACTTTTCAAAATTACATACTTGGAAATTGGATAACGGGTGATGGAGTGGAAACACAACTTTTTCACGCCGTAACAAACGCAGAATTGGGATCAGTTTCGAGCGCCGGAATTGATTACGAGCAAGTCCTGGATTATGGACGAAGAACGGGCGGAAGAGCTTTGCGTAAAATGACCTTTCAAGAAAGAGGTCGAATGCTAAAAGCACTAGCCCTATTCTTAATGGAACGTAAAGACCGTTATTATGAGGTCAGTTCTTGGACAGGAGCAACGAAAGTAGATTCATGGATCGACATCGAAGGAGGAATCGGAAACTTATTTGCCAACGCATCTCTGAGAAAACAATTCCCGGATTTACCCTATTATGTTGACGGTTCTGCTGTACCACTTTCCAAAAATGGAACCTTCATTGGACACCACATTATGGTGCCAAAAGAAGGTGTAGCCGTTCATATCAACGCCTTTAATTTCCCGGTTTGGGGAATGTTGGAAAAAATAGCAGTGAATCTAATGGCGGGAGTTCCCGCGTTGGTAAAACCGTCAGAATACACGTGTTATTTAACAGAAGTAGTTGTCCGTGATATCATCGCAAATTCTTCCCGAGGGATCTCTTCAATTGATTTGTGGATTAGGTCGTGGAATTTTAGATCATGTAGATGCTAGAGACATTGTGACGTTTACCGGTAGTGCTTCAACAGGAAAAATCTTAAAAGGATTACCACGTATTTCTCAAGAAAGTGTTTCTTTTAACTTGGAAGCCGACTCCTTGAACGCAACCGTTTTAGGTAAAAAAGCGACACCAGGAACGGTAGAGTTCGATTTATTTATCAAAGAAACGGTCAAAGAAATCACCATCAAAGCTGGACAAAAATGTACAGCCGTCCGAAGAATTATGGTTCCGGAAGAGTTAATCGATGAGGTTCAATCTGCAATCTCCGCACGTTTAGCCTCCACGAAAATCGGAAATCCATCGGAGGAAGGTGTGCGCATGGGTCCTTTAGCAACAAGATTACAGGCGGAACGTGTTCGATCATCCGTGGAAGAATTAAGTAAATCTCAACGCATCGTTTTTGGTGACCTAGATCATTTGGACATCATTGGAGCATCTGCCAAACCAGAGGCGTTTTTCTCTCCAATATTATTCAGAAATGACGATCCGTTCCATCAAACGGCTTGTCACGATATTGAAGCGTTTGGACCAGTTGCGACGATTATGCCGTATAAAGACTTGGATGACGCCATCGAATTAGCGAAAATGGGTAAGGGATCATTGGTCTCTTCCATCGTTACTCCAGATAATCAAGAAGCGCGAGCGTATGTAGTTGGGGCCGCAAGTATGCACGGACGTATTCTCGTTCTAAACGAACATTGTGCGAAGGAAAGCACTGGACATGGTTCGCCGATGCCATTGTTAACACACGGTGGTCCAGGTCGCGCTGGAGGCGGAGAAGAAATGGGTGGAAAGCGAGGTGTTTTACATTATTTACAGCGAACAGCCATTCAGGGTCATCCAACAACAATAACGGCAATCACAGAGCAATTCCAAGTAGGAGCAGAGATGCCCGAGGCAAATCCACATGTGTTTAGAAAGCACTTTGAGGAATTGGTGATAGGAGAAACAGTATTTACACACAAGCACACGGTTACGGATGCAGATATTGTCAATTTTGCCAACGTTTCTGGAGACAATTTCTATGCACACATGGATGCAACGTCTTTAGAAGGAACGATTTTCGAACGTCGAGTTGCTCACGGATACTTCATCCTTTCCAAAGCTGCTGGATTGTTTGTTGATCCGAAAAAAGGACCAGTCCTGTTAAATTATGGATTAGAAGAAGCTCGTTTCACGAAGCCTGTTTATCCAGGTGCTACCATTGGTGTGCGCTTCACAGTGAAAGAAAAAATCGATCAAGAAAAACGCAGTGAGGATGATATACCGAAAGGAATCGTGAAGTTTTTAGTGGACGTTTACGACGAAACAGGAGAAACGGTCGCATTAGCTACAATCTTGACGATGGTCAAAAAACTAAACAATCATTAACCCAAGTTTATAGAAAACAAAAAAGACAGCCTACAAGCTGTCTTTTTTATGGCATGAAGTTTTTTTATCCTTCAATTTCTTTACGGATTCCTTCGATTTCAACTTCTAATTTGTCTGTGTCGTAGTCTGTTTCTTCATCGTAGATATCGAAGTAAGGCTCTTCAAATGACTTCACAAATGAATTGCGTTCGAAGGTCAATAATAGTGAAGGAAGGATGATTAAGTTTGTCACCATCCCAACTAAAATGGTAATGGAAACTAATAAACCAA
>Ga0208929_1000568_pt1 | contig 9582 bp, 7 predicted proteins | sample Colrivmet1548A02_FD_187647 | JGI IMG/M metagenome (GOLD analysis project Ga0208929, IMG submission 187647) | Estuarine microbial communities from the Columbia River estuary - metaG 1548A-02 (SPAdes) (version 2) | ecosystem: Environmental > Aquatic > Marine > Intertidal zone > Estuary | place: USA...
TATAAAAACATACAACTTAAAATTGAAAAACTATAATTGAAAAGCTTTAATTGCTTATAAGTTTACGATTTCACTATCCATCCAAGTTAATCTTTTTTTAATCCATGATTTTAAAAAATCAACCTCTTCCTGATGTGTCTTCCCTACAAAATTATTAAAGGGCAGCTTTACGCCTAAAATTTTCCATCGCTCAAAATGCTTATCAATACTATTAGTATTCTTTAATAAATTGATATGCTTGTCCATTGTCAATAAAATAGCTGCTTCACTTAATGTAGAAGTTCTAAGAGTGGCCCATCTAAGTTTTAGCCTTTCAGTAAAATTAGGATCGGATAGTAATTTTTTCCACCAAAAATTAACAAGCCAAGTATCGCTAGAATAATAATTATTAAAATTGAACATCCAGGTAGAACCATTAATGAAAGTGGCACGATCATCGTTACCAAAACCCAAATTAAAATCCCATATAGGTCCCATTTTTAGTTTGCCAAGTCTGTCTTTATTCATGAAAGTACTTAATCTATAAGCATCTGGATTATAAGCAAACTCATTCAAAATCAAAAAATCAATAAAACTATTTACATCAATATATTTCTGATAACCATTAACAGGATCTTTATAATTACTACTTAATAAATTGTCTTCAAAATTAGAAAAATAAGATTGTGCATACATTTTTTGCGCTTCAGAAATAGCATCAAATTTTGGATACTCATACATAATATAAGTTTCTGCGCCTTTTTTTGGACCGAAAGGATTGCTTGATAACTTATTCCCATTGGGGTCGTAACTAGATCTAAACCCAAGGTCTAAGGTATAGATGGCATCTGCCTCCCAGCCTACTATGGTATTATCTCCAGCAGATTTGTCAATTTTAAAAATATATCCACCTGTTGCAGCATTGCCCTCATTATCAGTACTAGCCATTTTGGTGATATTCACTCTATTCTTATCTCTTTTGATTTTCTCCATCAAAACATATAAGCCAAGATATTCCCCATCAATATTCAATTGTACATACTTTGTTCTGGTTGCATACATTCCTATTTGATTAGATAAATCATATATCAAAGTATTTCTGATAAGTGCTTTATCATTAGCTGGGGCATATAAAATGAAATCCGATTGCTTTGGGAAGTCCATAATAACACTGTCAGTATCTTCATCAAAAGCATCTCTTAATTCAAAACCATAAGATTTTTGATCAAATAACCTAAATGAAGTTGAACCTCGGTATTCGATACCAATATTGGATTTAAAAACAATGGTGTCCCCTAATTGAATTTGGATAATTGACTGCACTTTAGGTTCATTAACAATTTTATTACCTTTTGTATTTATATAAACAACTGGAACTTTATCCTTAAAATTAGATACTGGAGACCAAAAAGCATTCTTTGGAAAAGTATCTATAGCTTTATACACTGGTAATGGTACAATTGCTGACACTTCTTTCTTCTTGCAAGAAATGAATGTAAAAAGAAAAATAATTATTAGGCTAAAATATCTCATTAGACACCTAATATATGGAAAATATATTTTAGATTTATTATATTATAATTAAATTAATATGAACCCAATCAGAATAGCCACCGCTCAATTTGAAAACAAAAGTGGCGATAAAGCTTATAACCTCTCGGTGATAGATGAACTTGCTAGAAAAGCTTCTTTAGAAGGTATTGAAGTGCTCTCCTTTCATGAATGCTCTATTACTGGCTATACTTTCGCTTCCAAATTAAATAAAGAAGAGTTTTTAGCTGTGGCAGAATTTATTCCTGATGGAGCATCTGTTCAAGCCTTAATTAGCATTGCAAAAAAATATAAAATTATTTTATTAGCAGGCTTATTTGAAAAAGATAAAGAGGATAAAATTTACAAAGCCTATGTATGTGTGGATGAAAATGGGCTTATTGCAAAATATAGAAAATTAAGTCCCTTTATTAATAAACATATAAGTGCGGGAAATGAATATTGCATTTTTGATTTAAAAGGATGGAAATGCAGCATACTCATTTGCTATGATAATAATATTTTTGAAAATGTAAGGGCTGTAAAATTATTAGGTGCAGAAATTATATTTATGCCACATGTAACCATGTGCACGCCTTCCACTAGACCAGGTGCTGGATTTGTTGATCCTGCATTATGGCATAATAGACATAATGACCCTATTACCCTTATAAACGAGTTTGATAGTTTAAAAGGCAGGGCATGGTTAATGAAATGGCTGCCTTCAAGGGCTTATGACAATGCCGTATATGTGATTTTCTCTAACCCTATTGGAATGGATGATGATCAATTAAAAAATGGCTGTTCCATGATTATAGACCCCTTTGGTGATATAATGGCAGAATGCAGAACATTTGATGACGCTTATGTTTCAGCGGAATTAATACATGCTAATATAGAAAAAGCAGGAGGCACCAGGTATTTAAATGCGAGAAGACCAGATATGTATAAAGATATTATTGGCAAAGACCATGACACCATACTTAAAGTAGTTTGGATGAATAAATAGTTTCTTCTAAATAAAAGGCCCCTATTAATAGGGGCCTTTTTATATTCACTAAGTTTTTAAGTACAATAACTACTTTGGTAAAATTGGACTTTCCATCCAGCTTACACTTGTAATTTTTTTATTAACACCATAACCAAACCAATGGTAAGCACTGACATGCTTTTTAGTTCCATCTTTTCTCTTTTCCTTAAAATTTGAAAGTACAACAATTCCAGACTCGGGATCTGTATTAGTGATCTTACCTGGAATAATCATTCCTAGTTTCCACTCTACTGATTCAAAGTTGTCAAATATATTTGCCCACTGGCTATTTATCATTTTTGATTTACGACCTTCATTATTTGTAATACTCACAGTATCGTCAAAATATTTTGCAAGAGCATTACCATCCATTTTATTCCAATCTTTTACAAGGCTTTCAATAGTTTCCACTTCCCCTCTATTAGTTAATGTCATAGTGGTAGTGTCATTTTTCATATATACTTTACCACCATTTGGTAATCCGTATTCATTTTTTTCATCTAAAATAACAGACCCCCATACCATTGATATTTTTTTAGAAGAATCATTCACAACATAAACTCTATGTTCTTGTTGCTTATGTTTTGATCCGTTCTTGTATTCTCTATCTAAATCATCATAAATTTGAACTTCTGTTTGATTTGGCCAACCATCAGTTCTAACTGGAATAACAATATTCACTTTTCTATTTACGGCTTTGAAAGTTGCGAACTCCTTATATACTCTATCAGAATTATTTTTAACATAATTATCATCAAAACAACTTAAATAAGCTTTTGCATCCATGTTGTTATATGCTTTAATAGCATTTAATACTAGGTTAGATGCATTTTCAGTACCAAAATACCATGGGGTATTTTTTTCAACAAGGGTACCCGCTTTTACCAATTTTTGTGCATGAACACTTGATGTTAATAAGATAATTGCTGATGCAATCATTAAAAGTTTTTTCATATAATTTTTATTTATTTTAAATGAGACATAAAACTATTACTTTCTTTTTGAAATGAATAACTTTATAGATGATTTTATTATTAAATTACCCCCTAGCAGATTCTTAACTAGCTGCCCTCTGCTTAATATAAAACATTGATTACCAATATATTATTTTAATATTAGTTGCTTAGATATTAAGGATGAGGTTTTACTTAGGATGAACTACTTTAAAATATCCTTAATAATCTTCAAATGATGATTAGTGTGCACCGCTAAAAACTTAAAGGTATCAGCTGTATTGAGGTCTCCAAATATGGGATGGGTGAAATATTGATTCTTACCTGCCTTTGAAAGTGCTTCTATACTTTTACGAGAAGCTTGAATACTTTGCAATACGGAAGCAGAACTTAATTCCTCAGAAGGCATAGTAAAAGAAGGGGCCTTGGCCTTTCCTCTGGGAAATGAATTCACTAACAATACTAAAAATGCCTTGAAGCTAAATTTCTTAATAAACCTTGTAGGATCAGATTTAATTACAGCACCGCAAACACTATCAATCACTAAACAACTATGTACTATATGCCAACCCACATTACCCTCGGAAACAGCTTGATTCAATATAGAATAATTAGCTACTTGAGCCTCTAGATTGTCAAGTAAGTTATTTATTTTATGCATAGCTAGCTTTTAATTTGGTATAAATATTTTTTATATTTTATTATTTACATTTTTGCCTGCAATAATATTTTATTTAACTGATTGATTTGTATGGCCAATTCCGCTTTCAATTCATCGAATACTTTATAGGAGCCATCGGTTGGCTTATAGTCACCCGACTCTACTACACGCATTAAAGAAGCTAGCTTATTATTCAATTTAATAGGAAAATTTAAAGGATCTTGTGAGCTTTGATTACGCACTTGATATAAATTCTCTTCTATTTGTGAAATAGCAGCTATAAAAGAAACCGAAGATTTTGATAACCCTTTTTTATTGACTTTCGCTTCTTCATTTAATTTTTCTTTAATAGCTCTTATTTTAATAACTGCATCATTGGCCACCGTTACCTGATCTCTAATTTGCATCGATAAATTAAATTTCTCTTGCATATCAGCTATTGTTACATCCTTTACTCTTGGATCCATTCTAATTTCAAAATTTTCAGTAGCCACTTGTCCGCCTGAACTAATTCTTACTTGATAATTGCCTGGCACAGCCGTTGGTCCTGTATAAACGGGTGCACTCCATAAAATCATTCCCTTAAAATTACTGGCAGCTGGATATTTCAAGTCCCATTCAAATACATTTAAGCCAGTTTTAATAGTGGGTGGCTTTGGCTTGCGATCATCTTCATCTTCCTCTTCTTCTCCATTTTCTTTTTTAACTTTAGGTAGCTCCCCTATAAATGTTTTAACTAGTTTACCTTGAGCATCTAGAATTTCAATTTTTAAATCTTTCTTTGTAGCATCTAAATAATAATGAAATACTGCTTTTTGCACTGTTCTCACCGCATAATAAGGTTTAAATAAATGTAGGCCTGCGTTCATTCCTGCATCCTTTGTTCTTACTGGAGAAATATCATCTAATACATAGATAGACCTACCATGGGTTCCAATGACTAAGTCTTTATCGGTTACTTGTACATCAGAAACTTGTACATCTGGTAAGTTTAAACTTAATGACTCCCAACTTGCGCCATCGTTATAAGAAATCCAAACGCCATGCTCTGTGCCTGCATATAATAATCCTGCACGTGTAATGTCTTCTCTTACCGCATGCACATAATCATCGGCACGAATACCTGTAATTATTTTAGTCCAAGTTTTTCCAAAATCATTGGTCTTCCAAATATAGGGTGTGCGGTCATCCATTTGATAACGCTTTGCCGCAATATAAGCTGTGCCTGCATTAAAATGAGATGCTTCAATAATACTTACACGCGTATTTTTAGGCATATCCTTAGGTGTAATATTTTCCCAATTTTTACCACCGTCTTTAGTAATATGAATGAGTCCATCATCGGATCCTGCCCAAATAATATTCACATCCTGATATGAAGGCGCTAATGCAAACACTGTTCCATAAATTTCTGGGCCATTCATATCTCTTGTGATAACTCCCCCACTTACACCTAAGGTAGTAGAATCGTTATAGGTTAAGTCTGGACTAATTTTTTCCCAGCTCTGTCCTTCGTTCGTTGTTTTCCAAACATGTTGAGAACAAGTAAATAATACATTAGGGTCGACTGGTGAAAAAACAATTGGATATGTCCACTGCCATCTTTCTGGCAAGGTCTTCGCTTCTTCTCCAGAAAAAAATCTTGGATATACTTGTATATCTCTAGCCTGCCCTGTCATTCTATTAATGCGCGTTAATAATGCGCCTTGACTACCTGCATAAAATATATCTAAATTTTTTGGATCCTGTGTAATATAACCGCTCTCTCCTCCGCCTACTTCATAAGCAAACCCCATTCCAGGTTTGGTAGAATTGCCTCTTACTGCTCTATGTCTATAATCTTCACTAGGTAATGCGACTGTGCTATTATCTTGTTGTGCACCTGCTACTTGGTATGGAAAATCCTTGGTTACCGTAATATGATATAATTGTGCTGTTGGAAAATCTTCATCGGTCCAAGTTAAACCACCATTCACAGAAACTGCTCCACCACCATCATTGGCAGTAGCTAAACGAGTTGGATCATTAGGGTCAATCCATAAATCATGGTTATCGCCGTGTGGTACTTTTATTTCTGTTTTAAATGTTACTCCACCATCGGTTGACTTATAAAAATTTACATTCAACCCGTACACTGTGTTTTTATCTTTTGGATCGGCCACGATGCGAGAATAATAAAAAGCACGCTGACGTAATTTTCTTTCATTGTTCACTAATTTCCAATTCGCCCCTCCGTCGTCGGAACGATATAGTCCTCCCTCCGGTGATTCTACAATGGCCCAAACACGATTGCCGTCTGCAGGAGAAACTGCTACACCTACTTTTCCAACCACTGCTGGCATACCTGGGTTTTTAGAAATGACTTTCCAATTGGCTCCACCGTCAACCGATTTATATAATGCAGATGTACCAACATCGGCCCACATTTTATAAGGTGTTCTATAAACCTCCCAAATACTTGTATAAATAATTTCTGGATTTTGTGGATCAATTACTAAATCTTCTGCCCCTGCTTTCTCATTCACGTATAAAACTTTATTCCAAGTTTTACCACCATCAATTGTTTTAAAAACACCACGCTCTTCATTCGGCCCGAATGCATGACCCAAGGCCGATACATAAACGATATCAGGATTAGTGGGATGAATTCTTACTCTTGAAATAGATTGCGTATTTTTTAATCCTATGTTTTTCCAAGTCTTACCTGCATCAGTTGATTTATACACTCCGTCGCCTTGCATAATATTTCCTCTAAAAGCAGTTTCACCTGTACCTATATAAATAATATCTGGATTTGTTTCTGAAACAGCCACTGCCCCCACACTAGAGCTAGTTAATTGACCATCGGTTACAGGTTTCCAATTCAAACCTCCGTCTGTAGTTTTCCATAAACCTCCACCCACTGCTCCAAAATAGTATTCTAATTTATTCTTACTACTTCCAGCCACACCTAGTGACCTTCCTCCTCTATTTGGGCCAATATTTCTCCAGTTCATTCCTTTTAAAGTAGAGTCGCCGCTTTGAGCTTGGCTATTATGAATAGCAAAAGAGGCTAATAGAACAAATGCAATACGTGTAAAGTTTTTCATAGGATTATATTATGAGTGTGCTGTAATTTACAATAAATTTTAAATACATAGAGGAGAATGGAACAGAAATAAAAAGGCCCCTACAAGTAGAGGCCTTTTTCGTATTTTCTACACTTAAAAGTTCAAATTATTGACCCAATGTTGCTACATCTTTTGTGTCATAAATAGGCCACTCGTAAGTAATTTTTCCATCTTTATTAATACCAAATGAATTAAATACGACTACCTTACCTGCAACTCCTTTTTTAGATTTCCAAGACATTTCCACCCAGCTATGTCCATATTTATTACCATCAGGCATTGTCACTACTTCATAAATGGTCCCTCCTATTGTAAGATTACCATCAATGAATTCTCTTTGTTTTTTAAATACTTCAATAATTACTGGAATTTTCACACCCACTGTTGTATCAGTATTAGATGGCCAAATATTATGGTACGATTTTGCAGTATCGGCATAATTAGAAGCTACAGTTGCCCAATCTCCATTGGCAAAAGCTGTGGTACCTCTTTTAAGCATATCAACATCTGGACCAGTGCTAGTAACTGTACCAGTTGCAGCAGCACTATCCGTTTTAACTTCGGTTGGAGCACAAGCAAACATTGTAGTTGCTGTTACAAATAATAAAACAATTTTTTTCATTTTAAAAGTTTTTGGTTATTGAAATAATACTGTAATATATTGCTTTCGTTCTAAAACTAAAAATATTTTTATGTTAACTTAATACATTACTGCCTTTAAACTAGGCTCTGTTTTAAAATCATCTAATGGAAACATAGGTCTTTGTATTTTCTTATATGGCAGCCTTTTTAAATCTTGATCTACTCCACCCGGTGTAGTGGCCATAATCCAGTCTGCTCTTAAATCATATAACTCAGGCACCAAGTAGCCAATCTTAACTATTACAATGTCCGATTTTCTGGGACTTAAACCCAGTCTTGTATAATCCGATTCTAAATGATAAGGTTTTCTTTTTTGTGTAACAATTACATGAACCGAACCTACTTTTACTGCCACTTCCACTTCTGCATTAATATCTCCTTTATAAATAGACTCAACAGTTCCAGTTAATAAAACAGGTGGTGCATATCTATTATCAATAGCTGCACCCACCAGTGCGCTTACTTTTCCACCTACGCCTACTTTAAGAGCTTCTTTCACAAGTGCAGGCCCAGGAATAGATGCATAAATGACCGATGGCCCTGCATCTGTTTTAAATTCTTTTCTTTCTAGTATTTTTTTCAATGTCCAAGTAACATCTCCTGCCCCTCCTGCTGTGGGATTATCTCCCATATCACTTATTAAATAAGGATGTACTTTACTTGCAATGGCTAATTGTAAACTTTCTTCCAAACTTGCAGTAGGTGCCACAAAAACAAATTCGTTTCTGACTGCCCAAAAACTTTTGGCAATGGCTTCTGCAGTGGCAGTCACTTTTTGTTGGTCATCTCCTGTTACTACCACCGCGGCATGGTTACGTGGTGCATCGGCCCATGCATAGCCTATCCAAATTGCTGCATCAATAATACCTTCTTGACTAGTGGCTGCTGGAAGTTGTGCATATAAGGTTTTACCCGGTTCAATTCTTGTACTTGTTTTTTCTCCTGGTAATAAAATAGGAACACCCACCCATGCTTTATAAGCAGGCTTGCCTTTGCCATTCATAAGTCTTGTCACTAAATTAGAGACCGCTCTTCTTTTTGATTCTATTGCATCTTCATGAGGTGCCATTCTATAACAAGTAATTAAATCGGTATTCTTTGCTAAATCTAATGATACATTACCATGCAAATCCATAGAAGTAGAAATTAATACTTTCGTCCCCACAACGGCTCTAATTTGTTTTATAAAATCGGCTTCAGGGTCGTCCATTCCTTGTACACTCATCGCACCATGTATATCAAAAAATATACCATCATAGGGCCCGTTTTGTTTTAATAATTCTATTGACTTTGCAACAAGAGAAGCATAGGCTTCTTTAGTCACTATTCCACCTGGTAAGGCATGACCATATAATAATGGAATCCAAGTAGCTTGTTTTCTTAATGTTGAATCGGGTTGTAAAAAAGGATATTCCTTAAAAATAGAATCTCCTTGACTTGCATGAAAATCTTCTTCATGGGTGAGTGCTGGTGAAAAAGTGCTTGATTCTATAGCTAAGCCTAGAATAGCAATACGAGGCAGTTTTGCTTCTGTCTTGGGTTGCGAACAACTGAAAGCAAACATTAGAATAAAAGACCCTAGCATAATTTTGATAAGCTGGTGATTATTTTTTTTCATATGATTATATTTTATTTTTTTTAAGCAGTTCTAAGTTCTTGAAGGGTTATTATGACTAT
>Ga0208929_1000573_pt1 | contig 9507 bp, 10 predicted proteins | sample Colrivmet1548A02_FD_187647 | JGI IMG/M metagenome (GOLD analysis project Ga0208929, IMG submission 187647) | Estuarine microbial communities from the Columbia River estuary - metaG 1548A-02 (SPAdes) (version 2) | ecosystem: Environmental > Aquatic > Marine > Intertidal zone > Estuary | place...
AGATAACCAACCGATTGAGCCATGATTGAAAGAGAACGGGTCTCCCCTGCATCAATACTGCGTGTAACTGTGAGTAAAAGAGAGAGAGGAAAAGTGACTGAGAGGCCAATATTTGAAATAAGTAGCCAGATAATTAATCGCCAACCAGTATCAAAAATTAGCGCAGCAAAGCTAGCCGCAACCATGAGGCCCATTAGAAATAAGAACATACGCATGTTCTTTAACTTGGATGCATAGTGCGGAGCGGCAATACCAATGGCAGAGCCCAGAAAACCAGTAACGGAGACAACTAATCCGGCATGACTAAGGGTGTAACCCTTAGAAACCAAGATTGTTGGTAGCCATGTAGCAGTGCCGTAGAAGAGCATTGATTGCAGACCAAAGAAGATTGCGATACTCCACGCACCAGGTTTTCTAAATAGAGTCCAATGAAACTTTGAACTCACCTCCATATGCCCAGATTCATGAGATTTTGAAATCCTTAGTAACCACCATGCAGATGAAATCACGCCGATAACTAACCAAGGAATCATCGATAAGCGCCAGCCCCATGCACTTGCCTCAGCTAATGGCACAGCAACTGCCACAGAGAGAGCGGCAAAGGTGCCCATGATTGTTATGTAAATTCCGGTTAAGAGCCCTGAATGATCAGGAGCGTTCTCTTTCACCCACACAGGCAATGAGAAGTTAAGTACTGCAATTGCAATACCAACAGTGATAGATGAGATAAAGAGCATAGGAACATTACCCACGGTACGCAGGAAGATAGCTGCTGATAGAACCGTCAGAGTCCAAGCAATGACCTTATTAGTTCCACCAATTTTGCCCACCAGTGGCATTAAGAAAGCACTTCCTGCAAAGCAGAGCACAGAGAGTGAAGTTAAGAAGGAGAGCTGAAAAGAGCTCAATTGATACTGCTCTTTAAGGATGGGATAGAGCGGGCTCATAATTGTTAACCCGGCCCGCATGTTAATTGCCGTGATGAAGATAGGTAGCCCGACTCTAATCGCTTCACGATTGGTCATAACGGGCATCGACATTACTTAAGCCTATCTTGGAAAGCTTTTCTTATTGCCTAAAAAATGTCCTGAAAAATATGATTAACCCAATAATGGGCGTAGTTCGACTTTTCTATTACAACTTCTAGAGCCTTCTGCAGCTAGTTCTTTGGCAATCTCTAACGATGCGGCCTCGATGATCCAAAAGCCACTAAAGAACTCATCGGATGAAACAAATGGACCTTCGCTGCTTTTGTCTGCACCATTGCGGTTATCAAAAACTATTGCAGAAGCAGGTGAATCTAAACCGCCAGCAAAGATGCGCTGGCCGTGGGCAGAGAGCTTGTCGTTGAAATCATCAATAGCCTGAATCTCTTGCGGCGTGTGAGGTGAACGAGTTTGGCTATCAATGACTGAGACTAGAAATTTCATGAGGAAATTATAAAACATGGCGTATTAGTTAAGGAAATTGAGGGTGGCTCTGTACGATTCAAACATGAGTCTGTATGAGGAAGAAGTTCAAGCACGATGGGGCGATACAGATGCCTACCGTCAATCAACTGCTAAAACCTCTAAATACTCTAGGCAAGATTTTGCTGCAGCAAAAGTAGATCAGGAGGCTGCAACTGAGCTATTTGTTTATGCCTTTGGAAATTCATTACCTATTGACTCAGATAAGACTAAAGCTGCTGTTCTTGCTCACCGCCAAGCTATTACTAAATGGTTTTATGACTGCTCAGTTGAGATGCAAAAGAACTTGGCTGTGATGTATGTAGAAGATCCACGCTTTAAGGAGTATTACGACGGACGGGTAAGAGGCTTAGCCCAATACGTTCATGATGCTATTTGGGCTCAGTGAGCTGCTCCGCCTAGATTCATAACGACCACACCAACAATGATGATTGCCATGCCAATAATGTTTAACCTAGAGAGCTGCTGATCAAAGAAGATAACGCCGCCTATGGCAGCTCCCATGATTCCCACACCAGACCACACGGCATAGGTAATACCCACTTCAAGCTTTTTAAGTGAGATAGCCATGAGCGAGAAGGCGATTACATAACCTACTGCCACACCAATTGAGGGCCATAGCTTGCTCAGTCCATCGCTAGCTTTTAGAAATAGCGTTCCTGCAATTTCAGCAACAATAGCTATTGAAAGTAAGAACCAGGCCATAGTGTCTAGATTACCTTATTTATAGGAAGAACCGCCCCATAGATCTGATTAAGAAATCTTTTTGAAACTCGCTCCAGAATTAGTGGACGTATAGATATCTGGTCCCACTGTCACCAACATCAACTGATCACTTGCGCTGAGAATTCCCAGCGCTCCTTTAAAGGTATTGAGCTTTGTCCAGGTTTTACCAGAATTTATTGACTTAAAGAGTGTCTTGCCACTCACCGCATAGAGTCCCGATTTACGCCATTCAATTTGAGTAATTTTGAGAGTATTTTTAATTTTGGTTGTCGCTTTGAATGCATTCTTGGTAAGGAGCAACTCTGAACCCTTAATGGCTATAGCCATTCCTGGCATCTTGGGTGAAACTGCAATATCAGTGAAGGTATTTGTTCCTAAATATTTCCAGGTCTTTCCAGAATCCGGCGAGTGCATTAAATTTCCACTCTGTGAATCTGAGCCGTATAGATCACTTCCGGCACCTTCTAAAAAGTGGAAATCAACTTTCCCGACCAAAGAAACTGCTTTCCAAGTTAAACCACCATCAATTGATTTAACGAGTCCAATTGGATTTGGCATTTTGGAACCTTCGGCAGGGTGTCCGCTTGCAAGAAATGCATTACCGAGGGTTGTAAATCCCATCACATCAATCTTTTCTTTCCCAACTAGCTTCATGTCATTCTTTCTGACTAGCTCATAGAGGCCTTCATGAGTCAAAACTAGTACTTTGTTTTCCACGACTTTTACATGATGTATGTGTGGAACAGAATCGAGCGTTACCGCAGTTGCTCTATTTCCAACCATCATCAGCGTAACAATCGCGAAGACAAAAATACTGGCTTTAAAGCCCTTAGCCTCTGACTTTTTCATTTCTTCCTCATTCTCTATAGTAAAAAATTCTTCTAAACTCTGCCCGCAAATGGCATCATTCCAGGCATACTGTAAATATCTGAATATCTAAGTCCTTTTTTGGTTGATCTGGCCTCCCACATCATTCCATTGCCGGCATAAATACTCATGTGGTGAATTGTGCTGATAGTTCCTTTGTATGAGTAAAAAAGAAGATCTCCTGGCTGCATTTCGGCCAATGGAATCTGTTTTGTGTAGGTGTAGTAAAGGCCAGAGTTAAGTCGATCCCAAATCGGCCAACCTAGTCCTGCATATTTATAGGCTGAATACACTAAGCCAGAACAATCAAAGGCGTTTGGCCCTTCATCGCCCCACACATATGGTTTCTTTGCAAGTACCTGCCGTTTAGCAAACTCAACAGCCTTAAGACGTTGGGCTTCTGATGTTCGGGAACTCTTCGCCCCAGTTGGACCACCGGTCCGCCAAATTTTTGATTGCCCGGTTACTTTTGTTGCTTCATTTGCGCGCGTTTCTTCCAGGATTGCCAGTTGGCGTTTTTGCTCAAGTGTTATACGTACTTTCTTTGCTGATGCAAGGTCTCGCTGTAATTTGTCTTGAACGGCTTGAAGTTTATTGACCTCTTTTTGCTGTTCTACCTTTGCATCATCAGCCTCTTTTTTAGTTGCTGCCACACGAGCAGTAACCTCTATCTGCTTTTGCTTAGCTACTTCAGCAACTGCTTTGGCTCGCTGAGCAATATCTTCAGCGGCCTTAAATCTCTTGAGGGATGTTCTGTTCCCAGAGCCTAAATTTTCTAAGATAGATAAATTATCCATCGCCTCTTGAGGGCCATTGGAACTCAAAATAGATTCTATATCTGAAAGTCCACCCCCATTCATATATGCGTGGACCGCCAACTTACCAATTTCGCGATGAGTTGCCGAAACTTCTGCTGCGGCCAATAAATAGGATTCATTCGCAGAATTTAATTCACGAGTCGCCACCAATAGGTCAGCCTTTGCAGCCATGTATTTTCTCTGAGCTTGATCGGCAATAATGCTTAGTTGCTTTAGATTTCCTTTCGCACGCGCTAATTTCTTTAAAGCTTCATCAGCGATTTTTTTCTTCGCCAATTCAGCTTTTTTCGCAGCCTCAATTTGTGCAAGAGTTGGCTTATGCGATGTTGCACTGCTAGAAGTCATTGGCACCAAGAGAGCAAAGAGGCTAACAACTATAGGAATTAGAAATTTCTTTCGTAGTGAATTCATAGCCTTCTAGCTCCAACAAAAGGCTTTTTTCCAAACATTCTTGTTAATGCAACAACTTCAACTCTTTTGCCTGGCCTTGGAGCCTGCACCATTTTTCCGCCGCCCATATAAATAGAGACATGGCTAATTGGCTTTCCAAAGAATAGTAAGTCACCTGGCTTTACATTCGCGTAAGAAATCGACTTTCCATATTTTACTTGTACGCGGGAAGAGTGAGGCAGAGATACACCGGCTTTTTGAAAAGCCCGCATTGTTAATCCAGAGCAATCCCATCTTGTAGGGCCAGCTGCTGCCCAGACATAGATGTCGCCTATCTGTTGAAGCGCAAACTTAAGTGCAATTGATCCACGGGTATTATCACCTTTATAAGATGCGGCATAACCTTTCGAATCACTTTGTATTTTGTTTTCTCGAGCAGCTTCTTCACGAAGAAGTCGTTCTCTATCTGCCTTCGCCAGTGATTTAAGGAGTTTTTCTGCACTACTCAAAGCGCTTTTTGCTTCCACCACCTGGCGATTAAGCCGTTTCTCTTCAGCAATTAATAATGAAGTCCGATCAGCAATTACCAATTGTGTGGCTTGAACTCTCTGTTTTGTAGCTGTAAATTCCCGTAATTGCTTTGAATATCCTTGACTTAAACTACTTAAAATCGATGCGTCCGAAAGATACTTCGTAGGGTCAGATGAAAATAGCAGTTCAAATGTGCCCCCGAAGCCACTGCCTTGGAACTCAGAAATTGCAATTTTGGCCAAGGTTCTGCTCAGCACCTTTAATTCCTCTTGAATGAGCACCTCACGTTGCTGGAGTGCCCCCGTCTCCTTTTGAAGTGATCTAATTCTTATCTTCGCTTCATTTGCTGCTTCGTATTTTTCGGCAGCCAAAGTTCGGAGACGGTCAATATCACGCTGTACAGAAGCCACCGACGGTGCAGCCTGTGCTTGAACAGGCAGCACGATGAAAATCGTAATTAGAATTAAGGACAGGGCTCTCTTCATACTATTGATAGTCCGACTCAACTTAGTCTTCGCCAGTAATTTCTTCATGGCTTGGAATGTGAACTAGCTTTTGCAGGCTCGCTGAAGAGTGGAAGGGAGATGAAGGCGAGCGTAATACAGTTTTCTTTAACATTTTGAATCCTTTTCTCGATTAGATAAAACAGTTTCTAATATCGAGACAGGATTAGATGCGGATAACTCCCAATTGGGGGCGAGAGAGAGCAAGATTGAAAACTTGAGGTCGATAGTAAGTTGCAAAATCTCGACTCAAAGCCATGAAATTATTTAATCGGGATCTTGGGGCTCTTAAATCTAAGAACTTTCTTGCAAATAAGAGTACGACGATGAAAAGTGCTGCGCACCCGGTATCAACTAATTGCTCTGTACTAGAATTAACGTTTAGAGATTTTGTAGCAGCTATTGGAACAGAACCATGATCCGAATGGTTGTGCTGCATCGTTACCTGATTGCTAGAAGAGGATTGACATTGATGAACAATCGCCATTCCAGTCGAAAATACAGCCAAGAAAATGGCAAAAAGCAGGGCCATTCGCTTATTGCTTTTGGCCACCATGCGCATGGAAAAACTTTACCATTTGGGTCTTTTTGTGTGAGCTTTTGAGAAAGATTCGTTAATGAGTTGTGATTGAAAATACACAAATACGCTCAGCCGATAGCTAAAAAATGCCCAATAAGCGGCAGAGAAAATTAGAAAGAGCCTCGATTTCTCGAGGCCCTCTCATGCAAAGCTATTGCAATTCTTTTGACCACTACCAATAGATCGAATTGCACTAACTAAGACTGTGGTGGAGACGACGGGATTTGAACCCGCTCCAACGGATTGGTAATCAGTTAGGCTGCCAATTACAACACGCCCCTAACACGGGAGCGAAGTTACGGCTTTGCAAACAATCGAAAATATTCGGCCTTGGTATCTGTGGATAAAATCAAAAAAGGAAAAGCAAAAGGGACTTGGAATTCACCAAGTCCCGATTACTACCAATCCGTTGTAATCGAAGTATTACACAAAATTAATTCCCCCGCTGGAAAGCAAAAGAGACCTAGTTATTAACCAAGTACCAATTACTACCAAACCGTCGTATTGAGAGCATTGCATATATGTATGGTTACTCGCAGTAACTTTGGTGTAAAAGAAGAGTCGCCCTATAAGCCGGATCCTGTCCTCTTGCGAGGGATCACCATCCATCTAGATCTGTAATTACTTACAGATTCAAGCAACCTACCCGTTGACTCGAGCGAGCAGCTCTCAAGCGCCAACTGCATGGTCTTGCTCCAAGTGGGGTTTACATAGCTAACTGCATTGCTGCAATTACTGGTGGTCTCTTACACCGCCGTTTCACCCTTACCAACTTTCGTTGGCGGTTTGCTTTCTGTTGCACTAATCCCGCGGATTGCTCCGGGTGGGCGTTACCCACCACTTTGCTCTTTGGAGTCCGGACTTTCCTCGGTACTTTCGTAACGCGGTGATCCGGGCGACTCTTCAGCCTTAAGGATACTTGCAATATAGGTGTTCTTGTAATCCCTTTAAAAATAGGCCACAGTTCACGGATGCAAACGGGCCGAAGCGTTGTTTATGCCAAAAATGGCGGAGCTGCTGCAAGCCAGCCTTTGGCCGTGAGCGCTGCGATTTCAATATTAAAACAGGGTGGCTCATTTATTGATGCTGCCATTGCACTGAGTGCAGTGATCTGTGTTGTGGAGCCAGGTGCTTCACATTTAGGTGGTGATGCTTTTTTAGTTACTCACCATGCAAGCACAAAGACAAACCTGGCATTTAACGGCAGTGGTGAAGCACCACACGGTGCTACTCCTGCTGCATATGGCACAGAGATTCCATTACATGGATATAAATCAGGAACTGTTCCAGGTTTAGTTTCAACCTGGTTTGAAGCACATAAGCGCTATGGCAATCTGCCTTTGGCCACATTGCTCGAACAAGCTATTGATTATGCAGACAATGGTTTCCCAGCAAATACTGGTTTTGTTCGCCGCATAGCCAATCACTTAGCAACAACGCCTGATACTTCACTCTTTAAAGATATGGGCATTGACGTGAATGTGAAGGTGGGCGACTTAGTTATTCAAAAAGATCTAGCGCAATCACTGCGCGAGATTGCAACAGGTGGCCGAGCTTCATTTTATGAAGGAAAAATTGCCCAGCAGTTAATCAGCGGCTCTGATGGTTGGTTTAATGCCCACGATCTAAAAGCACACACCACCAGAGTTCTAGATCCCCTATCGATTAAGTATCGTGATCTAACAATCTATGGCCAACCACCTCCTACTCAAGGAATGATCTTGATGGAGGAACTACTCATCAATGAGCGCTTTAATGTGGCATCCATGAGTGAAGCAGATCGTATTCATGTTGGAGTGGAATCTAAAAAGGCTGGCTTTGCTGATCGAAATGCAATCCTGGCAGATCCTGAATTTATTGAGGTCAATGTTGAAAAGATTTTGTCTATGAGCAACATAGATAAGAGATACGCCCAGATATCTATGGAAAAAGCAGCAACAGATATCGCTCCTGTGAGTGAAGGCAGCGACACCACCTACTTCTTAGTTGCAGATAAGGATGGCAATGCTGTCTCTTGGATTCAATCTGTTTTTCATGGCTTTGGTAGTTCATGGGTAATTCCAGGAACTGGCATTATTTTAAACAACCGCTTAACTGGATTCTCCTTGGATCCAGCATCTCCCAACATCATTGAGCCAGGAAAGCGCCCAGCACACACGCTTAACGCCTTTACTGCTGTTAATCCTGATGGAACTTTGCATTTAGTAGGTGGCACACCTGGTGCAAATATCCAGGTGCAGACCAATCTGCAATTGATCGTAAATATCGTTGATTTAAAGATGAATGTGCAAGAAGCAACAGAGGCTGCGCGTTGGCAGCATTTAAACGCTCCTGGTCAAAGCTCTTTAGAAGAAACTGGCAGCGGTGTTCTTGAGATTGAGAATCGTGTTTCAACTCAAGTTCTTGATCAACTTCGAGCAAAGGGCCATGATGTGAAAGAACTTGCTGCATGGGCCCATGGTTCATCTGTGCAGTTAATGCAGGTATTGCCTAATAAAACCTATGCATTTGGTTCAGATCCGCGCTGTGAAGGTCACGCTTCAGGCATTTAATCTCCTGCGCTTTGCCCCTACGATTAGACAATGATGAGCGCACAGTTGCCCAATGATCCTAAGTGGAAGCGCGCTTTAACTCTTCTTGACTCCAATAACACTTCTGCTGATTTGGCCTTAATCGGAGTTCCAGCACATCTATCTTCAATCTCTCCAACACATGCAGATCAAACCCCTGATGCAATCCGTGCGGCATTAGCTAGATATTCCACCTACTCAACATCTGACAACCTTGATCTTTCGGATAATCCCATTGCAGATTTGGGAAATGTGGAATCACCTGATGGAGATGAAGGAATAGCTCGTGTGCACAGCGCAGTTAAAGGCTTGTTAAGTAAGCATAAATTACTCATTGCATTAGGTGGCGATAACTCCATTACTTACAGTGTTGCATCAGGCTTATGGCCAGATCTATCCACTATTGGTCTTATTACTTTTGATGCCCACCATGATTTGCGTGATGGCCATAGCAATGGTTCGCCTGTGTGGGAGTTAATTCAGGCGGGGCTACCAGGAAAGAACATTGTGCAGATTGGTATCGCTGATTTTGCGAATAGTGCCCAATACGCTGCCCGAGCAAAAGAAAGTGGAATCACAGTCATTCCACGCTGCGATCTTCGCACGCGCTCCATCTCAGATGTTGTTAAGCAAGCTCTAGATATTGCTGGTGCTGGCGGGCGAGAGATATATGTGGACTTAGATGTTGATGTCTGTGATCGCAGTGTTGTGCCAGCTTGTCCTGCAGCAATGCCAGGAGGCATATCTGCCGATGAACTGCGCCAAGGCGCATTCTTTTTAGCTGCAGATAAGCGCGTTCGTGCTATTGATATTACTGAGATTGATGCATCTATTGATACAGATGATGCGCGCACAGTGCGCTTAGCAGCCCTACTTGTTCTTGAAGCAGCCGCTGGTCTAGCTTCTAGATAAGCTGAGTAACAACTTCCTTTGCAGCAGCAACTACTGCGCCAGAGTTAACCAGGGCAGTTGCAGCTTCTAATTCCGGTGATAGGAATCGATCAGGTCCTACTCCCCCCACTACTGTGCGAAGCTCTTTCACCACGCGCGCAG
>Ga0208929_1000704_pt1 | contig 8681 bp, 8 predicted proteins | sample Colrivmet1548A02_FD_187647 | JGI IMG/M metagenome (GOLD analysis project Ga0208929, IMG submission 187647) | Estuarine microbial communities from the Columbia River estuary - metaG 1548A-02 (SPAdes) (version 2) | ecosystem: Environmental > Aquatic > Marine > Intertidal zone > Estuary | place: USA...
CCACCATTTGGAAGAATTTGACTTCCGAGAAGGTGCGTTTGAACAACATGACAAACCCCTAAAAGGAAATAATGACCTCTTGTCGATTACTAGACCAGAAATCATTAAGGATATTCATCGTCAGTATTTGCAAGCCGGAGCGGACATCATCGAAACAAATACCTTTTCAGGTACAACCATCGCGCAGGCGGATTACGGACTAGAAGACGCTGTTTACACCATAAACTACGAAAGTGCGAAAATCGCGAAAGAAGTTTGTGACGAATTTACGGATCGTACTAGATTCGTAGCTGGATCTATTGGCCCAACGAATCGAACTGCGTCGATTTCACCAGATGTCAATGATCCAGGTTTTAGAGCGGTCAGTTTCGACGACCTTGTTCTTGCCTACAAACAACAAGTGAACGCCTTAATAGATGGTGGAGTCGAAGTCTTTGAGGAACGAAAAATCAAACTTCCCATCATGGTATCCGGAACCATCACGGATCAAAGTGGACGAACATTAACCGGACAAACAACCGAAGCATTTTTGATTTCGCTTTCCCATATGCCTTTGCTATCCATTGGATTAAATTGTGCTTTAGGAGCTTCGATGATGCGGCCATATTTACAGATTTTGAATGAAAAATCAACCTTTGCTGTCAGCGCACATCCAAATGCCGGACTCCCAAATGAATTCGGACAATACGAAGAAAGTCCACAAATGATGGCGAATCAAATCAAGACTTTCCTCGATGAAAGTTTGGTCAATATTATCGGTGGTTGTTGCGGAACAACCCCAGAGCACATTAGAGCGATTGCAGACATCGCGAAAAATTACGCACCACGCCAATTCAATCTAGCATAACTCACTTTTTCTTGAAAAACATGTCACAATCATTGAAATTATCTGGACTCGAACCACTCATTGTAAATGCGGAAAGCAATTTCATCAATATTGGTGAACGCACGAATGTAACTGGTTCAAGGGCGTTTTTACGCATGATTCAGGAAGGGGATTATGAAGCAGCTGTTGCTGTTGCAAGAGAGCAAGTAGAAGGAGGTGCACAGATTATTGACATCAACATGGATGAAGGAATGATTGATGGAAAAGAGGCCATGATTCGTTTCTTAAACCTCATCGCAGCCGAACCTGATATTGCACGTGTTCCCATCATGATTGATAGCTCGAAGTGGGAAATTATCGAGGCCGGATTAAAATGCGTTCAAGGAAAAGGGATTGTCAATTCCATTTCACTGAAAGAAGGTGAAGAAAAATTTATCGAACAAGCCAAAAAAATAAAGCGATATGGCGCCGCGGTAATTGTCATGGCCTTTGACGAAAATGGTCAGGCGGACAGTTACGAACGACGAATTGAAATTTGTCAACGATCTTACGACATTCTTACCCAAGTGGTGCTTTTTGCTAAGGAAGACATCATTTTTGACCCCAATATTTTCCCTGTGGCAACAGGAATGGAGGAGCATAACAACAATGCCTTAGATTTTTTCAAGGCAACAAAATGGATCCGCACGAACCTACCTGGTGCACATGTCAGCGGTGGTGTTTCCAATGTGTCCTTTTCCTTTCGAGGCAACAATAAAGTACGCGAAGCCATGCATTCTGCTTTTCTCTACCATGCGATTGCACATGGAATGGATATGGGGATTGTCAATCCAAGCATGTTGGAAGTATATAGCGACATTGAACCACAACTATTAACCTATGTTGAGGACGTGCTGTTAAACCGACGTCCAGATGCCACCGAACGTTTATTGGAATTAGCAGAAACGGTTAAAGGCGATGGGAAGAAAAAAGAAATCGATTTAAGTTGGAGAAATGCGCCAGTGAAAGAGCGCTTGTCATATTCTCTTGTGAGAGGCTTAGTGGAATTCATCGACGAGGATATCGAAGAATGCCGCCATTTATTTGAGCGACCAATCGAGGTAATCGAGGGTCCGTTAATGGATGGAATGAATACCGTTGGGGATTTGTTCGGAAGTGGCAAAATGTTCCTTCCGCAAGTAGTGAAATCAGCCCGTGTGATGAAAAAAGCCGTGGCCTATTTGCTTCCATACATTGAAGCGGAAAAAGGTGGAAAAAGTTCTTACGCTGGAAAAATATTGATGGCTACCGTAAAAGGAGACGTTCACGATATTGGGAAAAACATTGTCGGTGTCGTGCTTGCGTGTAACAACTATGAAGTGATCGACATTGGCGTCATGGTTCCAGCGGAGAAAATCATTCAAACAGCGATTGAAGAAAAAGTAGATGTCATTGGATTAAGTGGACTCATTACACCAAGTTTGGATGAGATGGTTCATATGGCGAAAGAAATGGAGCGCGCTGGATTGAGCATTCCATTACTCATCGGTGGAGCAACAACTTCCAAAGTTCATACAGCGGTGAAAATTGATCAATTTTATCAATTAGGACAAGCGGTTCATGTACTTGATGCGTCCAGATCAGTAACGGTTGTCGAAAGTTTACTTGGACCCAAAAAAGATGCGTTTATTGCCAATTTGAAAGAAGAATACATTCGCTTGCGTGAGCATCACGAAAAACACCGTGCTGCAAAAGATCTACTATCACTTGCCGATGCTAGAGCGAATAAAGCAGTACTCGATTTTTCAGAAGTGAACATTGCCATTCCAAAGAAACTAGGCACACATGAATTAGACGTTTCTCTGGAAAAATTAGTGCCTTATATTGACTGGACTCCTTTTTTCCAAACTTGGGAATTACATGGTAAATTTCCAGCGATTTTAAGTGACGAAGTTGTTGGAGTTGAGGCAACAAATCTTTTCGAAGACGCACAAAAAATGTTGGAATCCATGGTGAGTGAATCGTGGGTAAGCGCAAAAGCAATTTTCGGGATTTATCCAGCATCTAGCATTGGAGACGACATTGAAATCACTGATACCAGTACTTCGGAAGAACGAGTATTCATTCAACGAACTTTAAGGCAACAAACGAAAAAAGTACTTGGTCAAGCAAACAGTGCGTTGTCGGATTTTATTGCGCCCAAAGAAAGTGGGAAACAGGATTTCATGGGTGCGTTTGTTGTCACCACTGGAATTGGACTGGATGAACATGTGGAGCGATTTGAAAAAGATCACGACGATTACAGTTCCATCATGGTAAAAGCACTTGCGGATCGACTAGCAGAAGCTTTGGCAGAATATTTACATCACCTGGTTCGCACCGAATATTGGAGCTACGAAAACATGGATTCTTTTACAAAGGATGAGTTAATTCAAGAGAAATACCGTGGAATTCGTCCAGCGCCAGGATATCCTGCTTGTCCAGATCACTTGGAAAAAATAACGATTTTCAATTTGCTGAATGCGACTGAATCCATTGGCGTATCGTTAACCGAAAGTTTAGCCATGACTCCAGCATCTTCAGTGAGTGGTTGGTACTTTGCCCATCCGGACGCGAAATATTTTGGACTCGGTAAAATTACAGAGGAACAAGTTCAAAACATGGCCACGCGCAAAGGCGAATCCTACGAATCGATTGCGCGTTGGTATTCGTCTGTTTTGGTTTAATTCGCTTCGTTTTCGAAAAAAGCATCGATGGAATGTGGTCCTTGAAGCGCCGCTTGAACAGCTAGTTCATCACAGCGTTCATTTTCTGCGTGTCCAGCGTGTCCCTTCACCCACACAAACTTCAATTTGAAGCGGCTGTGAGACTTTAGATAACGCAACCAAAGATCTTTGTTCTTTTTGTCCTTGAAGTCCTTTTTTACCCAACCAAAAACCCAGCCTTTGGTAATGGAATCGATGACATACTTCGAATCAGAATACACCGTTACTGGAAATTTATCCGATTTGATTTTCTCCAGTGCTGCGCAAACAGCCATTAATTCCATGCGGTTATTGGTTGTTTTTCGAAATCCTTCGGATAGTTCTTTGCGTTGATGACCAAAAATGAGAATGGCACCATACCCACCTGGACCTGGATTTCCGCGTGATGAACCGTCTGTGTATACTTTGATTTCTGACATATGTTTATACCAAGTTACTTGGATTTTAATCTTTTGGGGTTTTCACTTAAAAAAGCGGTCCATGAATCGCCTTTTGCTTTGTTGTGTTCTCCGATTCCTTTGGAAAAATGGTGACAAACGGCTGCTGCAAGTCCATCCGTTGCATCCAAATATTTCGGCATGTCTTGAAAATTCAAGAGTTTTTGAAGCATGGCGGCCACTTGTTCTTTTGAAGCCGCACCACTACCGGTGATGGATTGTTTGATTCTTCTTGGTGTATATTCCTCGAATGGAATGTTGTGGTTTAAGCAGGCTGCAATCGCTACACCTTGCGCACGTCCAAGCTTCAACATGGATTGTACGTTCTTCCCGAAAAAAGGCGCTTCAATCGCCATTTCATCGGGTTTATATTCATCGATGAGTCCGTTTAAACGGTCAAGTATTCGTTTTAATTTATCCGGATGATTCGACAACTTGTTCAATTGGATGATGCCAAAATTCAGCATGTGAAGTTGATTCTTTTTCACATGAATGAGTCCATATCCCATCACCGTAGTTCCAGGGTCAATACCAAGAATAATCTTGTCTTCCGTCATTTTTATTCGATTCGGGTATAAAGCTAGTCAATGTTTAGAAAAGAAGAGATCTCCGGGTGCAAATCCTTTTGATCGCCTTAATTGGCTGAAGAAATATTGTCTTCTTCCACAAGGGCATCACCGCGCATGCGCAACAACAACTGAATCAGCGCAATGACGTCTTTTTCACAATAAATTCGAATGCGATCCAAGTCGTTTTCCTCGTAATATACACGTGCGACATCCGCGCCAGAAATATCATCTTTCGGAGTGGGGATTTTAAAAACGTGACACAACAAGGCCAAGGAAGTAAACGCTTTGTAATCTCCAAACTTCCATAGTTCTAAAGTGTCTAAATGATTGATTTCCCATGGTTTTTTGCCTGCAATGTCCAAAATTCCTGGAAGTGAAATCCCATTAATGAGCATGCGTCGACAGATATAGGGAATGTCAAATTCCTTTGAGTTGTGTCCACAAATCACGTGATAGGTCGTGTTGTAATGTTCCTCCAATAACTTTTTAAACTGACGAAGTAATGTTTCTTCATCGTCGTGGGCATAGGATTTCAAACGAATCGTTTTTCCTGTGGAGGTCTCTCGTACCATTCCGACAGAAATACAGACGATTTTACCAAATTCAGAAAGTATGCCTCCCTTTTCATTGTAAATCATATCGATGTTTTTTTCAGGACTAACCTGAAATCGATTCTTCGCATAAAAAAGTTCTTGCCCTTTTTCATCCAAGTCTTGGTATTGATAAATTTGAGGTACTGTTTCAATGTCCAAAAAAAGAACTTTGTCAAACTGAATCCGTGAAAGCATAGCTGTTGATTTATGAGATGAATATAGGTGAAAATCTTGATTAATCGGAGTAAAAACGTCAAATTTGCTAAAATTGATATATGTCCGAGCAAATAATTATTTCAGGTCAAACAAAACAAGCGAAATACGAAGCCTTATTGCCTCAGATTTTTGCTTTGACGGAATCCGAGTCTTCTTGGATTGCCAATTTGGCGAATACATCTGCCGCATTAAAGGAAACATTTGGATTCTTTTGGGTTGGGTTTTATTTGGTGGATGGCGACCAACTTGTTTTGGGTCCATTCCAGGGTCCTGTTGCTTGTACGCGCATTGCCTTTGGAAAGGGCGTTTGTGGCGCTTCATGGGAGCAAAAAACAGCGATTCTCGTTCCAGATGTCGACGCGTTTCCTGGACACATTGCTTGCAGTTCATTATCGAAAAGTGAAGTAGTACTTCCTTTGTTGAAAGATGGGAAGGTGATCGGTGTGTTAGATGTAGATAGTGATCAGCTCAATGACTTTGATGAGGTAGATGTCAAATTTTTAACGGAACTTTGTACATGGCTCGTTTCATTGCACTAATTTGTCTTCTTTTCCTTGTTGCTTCCTGCGGTCAGATCGGGACGATTTCAGGTGGGCCGAAGGATGAAATTGCGCCTCAAATTACCTCATCGAACTTAAAGGATAAACAATTAAACTTTTCTGAAAAAGTCATTGAATTTACCTTTGATGAATACGTCGAGTTAACGAAAGCAGCTGAACAAATCGTTCTTGTTCCGGCAGATTCAAAACTTCAAAGTAAGTTGACAAAAAAAACACTTTCCATTTCGTTTGAGGATTCACTTCAGAAAAACACTACCTATACCCTTTATTTGAATGCTGCGGTGAAAGATGCAACAGAGGGAAACGATTCACTCATGAAATTCACTTTTTCTACCGGTAAAGTAATTGATTCACTTTCATTGTATGTCCGAATTTTCGATGCCTTTTCGAAAGAGTGGAAGTCAAAAGTTACCGTTGGACTTTATCCAAATTTTGAGGATGAGCGTCCACGGTATTTTACACAAAGTCAGTCCAATGGTATTGCTCACTTCGAAGCCTTGCGTCCAGGGAATTATTTTGTCAAGGCATTTACTGACTTAAACCAAGATTTACACATTCAAGCATCCGAAACTCAAGGTTTTAACTGGGATGCCATTAACCTTGTTTCCACAATGTCGGATACGCTCCTTCTTCCTATTTCTCTTCCCGTTCAAGAAGACAAGGTAAAAAACGCGCGATTGATTCCGCCAGGAATCATAGGTGTTCATGTACCGGCAAATGTCGATCGAACGAACATACAGTTGAACGGACAAACACGTGACATCAATCAAGTCATCGGTCGAGGTGAGGACAGTATTTTAGTTTCAATTGGCGACGTGAAAGAAATTGATTTGCAATTCATCATCGCTGAGGATACTATTCTTCTTCGAAATACGCCGAAGCAACAAGCGGCGAAAATCGCCGTTCAATTCATCGAAAAAGAGGGGATGCAAGATCGTTTTTTCCTATCCTGTTCCGATTTCATTCAATGGATCGACACCAGCAAAATAAAATTAAGAAATATGGACGATAGTAGTCTCGTCACTTATGAAGTAGATTTCCTAGCTAATGAACTCGAAATCCAACCAAAGAAATTCGCCAAAAACTATCAATTGTCCATTGCCGATGGTGCCATTCTTGGAAAGACCAAAAATGTCTCAAGTAAATTTCAAAGGGAAATTGCATGGAAGCAAGATCGGGACTTCGGTGATTTAACGATTCAACTTAGCGACACGTTAAGCGCAGGAATCATCCATGTCATTCAAAAAAACCAAGTGATTCGGACTGTGTTATTTAACGAAACAGCTAAAATTAGTCTACCTGATTTATTACCAGGTGAATATACCTTTAAAGTGATTATAGATTCCAACAACAATGGAAGATGGGATCCAATTTCACCAAATCTCAAAACATTAGCAGAGGAAGTGTTGTTATTTAATACACCTGTCAAAATAAGAGCAAATTGGGAGGTGGATGTTAACTTTGACCTCAATACTAATCAACCTTAAAAATAAAATAAACGAAAAAATATGAAAAAATTGATTCTCAGTAGCTTCATGTGTATCTCGCTGTTTACACAAGCACAAGTACAAACACCAAAAGCAAGTCCCGTTGCAAAAGTTGAACAACGCGTAGGATTAACAGACATTAGTATTTCCTATTCTCGTCCTGCCATGAATGGTAGAAAAATCTTTGGAGAACTATTGCCGTTTGGAGAACTTTGGAGACTTGGGGCAAATGAAAATACAAAAATCACAAACTCTGATATCCTCATTTTTGGTTCAGATACGTTAAAGGCTGGGACTTATGCAATCTTTGCACGACCAAACATGGATAGTTGGGAAGTCATTTTTTATACGGAAACAACCAATTGGGGTTTGCCTGAAAAATGGGATGAATCTAAAGTAGCGATTAGACAAAAAGTGAAAGTGTCAAAATTTCCTTTTCCAAAAGAAAATTTGAGTATCTCCATTGAAGACTTAGAATTCAACAGCGCTAGCATAGTCATTGCCTGGGAAATTTTCCAAGTAAACATTCCATTCAGTTTAAATACGAAAGAAAAAGTACTGGCTAGTATTGAGAAGACCCTTTCTTCAAGCACGGTAACCGCGAATGATTATCATGCAGCTGCAAGTTATTATTTCACTGAAAACATCGATTTAAAAAAGGCACTTCTTTGGTCAGAAAAAGCAGTCGCAATGAAAGGAGTGAGCGCATATTGGATGACTCGTTTAAAATCGCAATTACAGGCAGCCAACGGAGATTATAAAGGAGCCATGGAAACAGCTAAAATTTCCATTATTGAAGCAGAAAAAGACGGCGATCAAAATTATGTTAAAATGAATCAACAATCCATCGAAGAGTGGAGTAAAAAGCAATAACATTGTTCCAAAAGTACCGCTATCACATCTGGTTACATGTGATCATTTTCATGTGGGGATTTACCGGAATACTTGGTAAACTGATTCACTTAGATGCCATCATAATTGTATGGTACCGTGTGATGATTGCGGCTTTGTTCCTTGTGTTTTACTTTATTTGGATGAAAAAATCCTTTTCATTTCCACTGAAGCACGCATGGAAAATCATACTGGTTGGAATGATTGTCGCTGGACATTGGATGACCTTTTATTATAGCATTCAATTATCTACAGCATCACTCGGAATTTTGTGCTTATCCACTACGACTTTACATGTCACTTGGATAGAACCGATTGTCATGAAGCGAAAATTTTCTTGGATGGAGTTCCTCTTTGG
>Ga0208929_1000706_pt1 | contig 8663 bp, 9 predicted proteins | sample Colrivmet1548A02_FD_187647 | JGI IMG/M metagenome (GOLD analysis project Ga0208929, IMG submission 187647) | Estuarine microbial communities from the Columbia River estuary - metaG 1548A-02 (SPAdes) (version 2) | ecosystem: Environmental > Aquatic > Marine > Intertidal zone > Estuary | place: USA...
CGGTTTTCATGAACTCGCCAAACATCTCTGATGGCGCAACGTCATAAACGCGCTTGCTGCCGGTATCCAACGCTTTGTCTGAATTTTCCATTGAGTAAGAGTACAGTCAGTGCATAGAAAGAGGTAGAAAATGTTAAAAGATGGAATCATTAATGGTCAGTTGGCATCAGTACTCGCGCGATTTCGACATGTAAACACTTTGGCTATCGTCGATGGCCCATTTCCCTCATACCCTGGGGTCGAGCTAGTTGATTTAGCCCTTGTTAAAGGTTTTCCAACAATTCCAGATGTCCTTGATGCGATATTGCCCTTAATGGACCTGACTGGGATGTATATGGCCAATGAGTTCGCTGAGAAAGTAGAAGCACCAACCGTCGAGAAATACAAGAAACACCTTGGTGGAGTCAAAACGATTTTGATACCCCACGAAGAATTTAAGATCAAAGTTGGGCAATCTTTGGCAATCATCCACACCGGTGATGCAGTTCCCTACAGCAGCGTCATATTGAAGTCAGGTTGAGATTTAAATGCTCAAAGTAGGAATTATCGGTGTTGGGGTTATGGGTGCAGGACATGCCAGATTCATTAAAGAACATGTCCCAAAAGCTCGAGTAGTTGCACTCTTTGATATTGACACCCAAAAAATTGCTGCTCTAGCCGATGAATTGGGCACAATCACGATTCAAACAACTGATGCAGAAACTCTAATGAACCACCCAGATGTTGATGCTGTGATTATCGCTTCGCCAGATCCCTTACATGTTGCGCACTTGAAATTAGCAATTGCTTGCAAAAAGCCTGTTTTGTGCGAAAAACCGATTGCAACAACACTTGAAGATGCACGCTCAATTTCACAAGAGATTAAAGCTTATGAAAAAACTGCAGGCAAAACAATGATTCACTTCGGATTTATGCGCCGCTTTGATGCCTCTTACCGTGAAGTCAAGCGGCTCATTGACACTGGTGACTACGGTAAGCCAACCTTCTTTAGAACAATTACTCGCAACGTTGCATCAACAGGGGCAACAACGCCTGGCTTATTTACAAATATAGCAATCCATGACTTTGATATTTTCCGCTGGCTATTTAAAGATGAATGGGTCTCAGTACAAAGTCATTACCCACGCAAATCGTCACTATCTCCTGAAGGTATAGCAGACCCATTAGTAATTACCGCTTTTATGAAATCGGGGATCATGATGTTAGCCGACATTGTCGCTTTTAATAATTATGGTTATGACGTTCGAACAGAGGTTATTTGCGAAAAAGGATCAATTGAGATCGGAATTAATGGTGATGTAATAACGCGGGCTAATCGTGTCATGGGTGCTCACACAGGTGGGAAAATGGAAGAGAACTGGATTCCGCGTTTTACTGAGTCTTATATCGAAGAATTGCGCGCTTGGGTGCAGGCACTTTTAACAGGTGAAGTTAACTCAGATTTAGCAACAGTTGATGATGCGCTAGCAGCTAACGAAGTCTGTGCATTGGGTGTTGCTTCAATCTAATAATTACTGCTTTCAAAAAAGAATTGATCTAGGCCTAATTGAGCCGAACCCAGAATGGCTAAATCATTACCTAGTTCTGATCCTTTAATCTCTAGATTTTTAGTAGCTAATGCTCCTGCACGCTGGTAAACCGCTTCTTTAATGGTCGCTATCACCAAGTCGGATGCTTCTATTAAGCGTCCAACGATGATTACTTTGCTGGGATTGAGAAGATTAACTGCATCAGCAACTGCGTGACCAATGTAAGAACTAGCCTCAGTTATTAGATGCAGAACCTTTGAGTCACCTTTGCGGCATAAATCGGCGATATCAGAAGTATCCTTAACTTTATAGCCCATTGCATTAAGTTTTTCAGTAAGGGCCCACCCACTAGCAAATGATTCAACGCAATCAGTGTGCCCACATCTACATTCCAAACCCTTGAGTGCATCTAACTGCATATGACCAATATCTCCAGCAGATCCACCTGAACCTCGGTGAAGTTTCCCACTAAGAATCATTCCGCTTCCGATACCGGTAGCAACCTTTACAAGTAACAAGTTTTGAACATCCGGGCATACGAGTCGGTGTTCACCAATTGCCAAAAGATTTGCATCGTTTTCTAAATATGTGGGTATACCCACAGCATCGGTAAATTCTTTTTGAAAATTGACACCATCCCACCCACGCATAATTGGGGGATTTACTACTTTGCCTAATGTGTGAGAAACCGGCCCAGGAACACCAACGATGATTCCTAAACGTTTTGCTTTAGGAACATTCTTAAACATCTCTTTGATTTGAATAATGCTTTCAGGCAAAATATTTCTTGGACCGTCTGATATGGACATTTTTGTCGATTGGGAATTTTGAATTTCTCCACTTAAGTTTGCAATTGCAACTGTCATAGATGTCGCAGAGAAATAGACCACACCAACAAAGCCATAGCTTTGATTCAATGAAAGATAAGACGCTTTACGGCCACCATTGGATGCATCGCCTTCGACCTCAGCAAGTACTTTTTTATTTAGCAGTGCTTGCACCCCCTGGCTAACTGTTACTCTGGAAAACCCAGTCAGTTCTTGAATGCCTGCCCGAGTTAACTGAGTGCGACCTCGAAAACACTGGACTAATTCGCGTTCACTGCGTGAAGCCGAATTCATAGCAGCCCTCCGATCGCCGATATTTGTTATCGAACCGTTACCGATAAACCTTGTTAAGAAGAGAGCATACAAGTAATGTTCACAATTAAGCAAACTTCTGTAAAGTAATTTACAGAGGGTGTCCCAACCTAAGGAGTAAAGAGTGAAGAAAAATCGTTTTCTCGCTGCTGGTGTTTCAGTTGCTGTTACAAGCGCACTTGTGTTCGCTGGTATCGCACCCTCACACGCAGCACCAAAAAAGCTGAAGGATATTCGTATCGCGGCAGTAGTTAAGGGTCTCGATAATCCATTCTTCATCGGTATCAAGGAAGGTATCGAAGAGACTGCGCTCAAGTACGGAGTAACAGCAAACGTACAAGCAGCCCCAGGATTAAATGATGACATTGGGCAGGCTAACAAGCTTGATTCACTAGCAGGACAGAACTACGACTGCTACATCGTTATTCCTATCTCTTCAAACAACCTCTCACAAGGAATTGGAAAGATCACAAAGAAGGGTAAGGCTGTAATTAATATCGACTCACCAGTTGATGCAGCTTCACTCAAGGCAGCAGGCGGAAAGATCACATCATTTGCTGGAACAGATAACAAGGCAGCCGGTAAGGCTGGCGGAGCTTCAATGCTCAAGTTAATTGGTTCAGGTAAGAAGATCGGTCTTATTGCAGGTCTTGCCGGAAACGTAACTTCAAATGCACGTATTGATGGATTCAAAGCCGGCGCAGCAGGAAGTACATTCGTGGGTCCTGTAAACGCTGACTGGGATACAACAAAGGCACTAGATGCAGCTAACGCTATGTTGGTTGCTAATCCAGACCTAGCCGGATTCTTTGCAGCCAATGATCAGATGGCACAAGGAATTGCGCGTGCAGTTGCCGCAGCTAAGAAGAATATTCCTGTCTACGGAGTTGATGGCATTGCTGATGCTCTCAAGGAAGTTAAAGCTGGAACAATCACTGCATCAATTTCACAATACCCATACGTGATGGGCCAGATGGGCGTTGAAGCTTGCATTATTGCTGCACAAGGCGGCAAGGTTCCAGCACAGACAATCACCCCTTATTACGTAATTGATAAGAGCAATATTGATAAGGCTCTTACAAATAAGAGCACACGAGGATATTTCCCTAACCAGACCCCTCCAGGTGCTTACAAGAATCCCTACACTAAGTTAATTAAGAAGAAGTAACTCAATTCAATTAACTAAAGTAAGGGAAACATGTCAAACGGTGTAACCGGTACCACTGCCTCCGCGAAAGCGGAGGCAGTGGGTACACAACGAATCAAGAACATTAAAGAAAAGATTAAGGACCCGTTTTTTTGGTCTGACTGGCTAGTAGTTATAGCCTTTATTGCTGTCGTCGCGTTTTTTGGTGTACTTGCACCAGAATCTTTCTTGACTACATACAACCTCAATAATATTTTGGTGGCAGCATCAATACCAGCAATTATCGCTGTTGGACAAACTTTCACAGTTGCTACTGCGGGTATTGATCTCTCAGTGAGTTCAACGATGACCTTCGGCGCAGTCGTGTTTGGCCTTGGCTTCACAAATGGCTGGCCAATTTGGCAATGCGCAGTATTTTCAACGCTTGCGGGAGTTTTGGTCGGATTCATCAACGGCTTTATCATCGCAAAGAGAAAAATTAATGATTTTATTGTCACTCTTGGAATGCTCAGTGTTGCCGCTGGCGCAGCGCTAGTTCTCAGTGATGGCAAGCCACGTCAAATCATCAGTGGACCCCTAGCAACTTTGGCAATTGGAGAAGTTGCTCATGTCCCATATTTGATGTTCATAGCATTGGCCATAGTGTTAGTCGCACATTTTGTTTTGTTTAATACACGATTTGGTACTCACGTATTAGCAACAGGTGGCGATCCTGATGCAGCTAGAGCAATGGGTATCTCCATTGTAAAGATAAAAATTGCCGTGTATTCAATATCAGGTGCACTTGCGGGCTTTGCGGCAATGCTGACAATTGCTCGTATTGGCGCTGCCGAACCTGCAGCCAATACTTCGATTTTACTGAACAGTGTTGCAGCCGTTGTTCTTGGCGGAGTGAGTTTATTTGGGGGCCGAGGAACAATCCTGGGACCTTTTATCGCAACTCTTTTGTTGCAATCACTCACCAACGGCCTCACCGTTATCGGTGTAGCTGCTTATTACCAATACCTTTCAATCGGGCTTGTAGTTATTTTGTCTGCTGCGTTAGTGAGGACGGATAAATGAGTAACTCAACTGACTATGCAATTGAATGTACTGATATTAAGAAGGCGTTTGGAAGCGTTGAAGCGCTTAAGAGCGTTTCAATTTATGCTCGCCCAGGTGAAGTTACAGCGATCATCGGTGATAATGGCGCAGGAAAATCCACTCTCATTAAGTGCATTTCTGGCGTTTACACCGCAGATCAAGGTGAAATCAAGATTGATGGCAAACCAGTGCATTTCACAACACCCGAAGAGTCGCGCTCTTTTGGAATCGAAACGGTTTATCAAACCCTTGGTTTGATTGAAGATTTAAGTATCTGGCAAAATCTATTCCTTAACCGCGAGATTGTTCGTGGATTCGGGCCGTTTAAAATTCTCAATAAAGCAAAAATGAAGGCTGAATCCATCAAGATGTTAAAAAATCTTGATGTTTATATCCCATCCATCAAGTCACGAACCCGTGGGCTTTCAGGGGGCCAACGTCAAGCTGTAGCGATCTGTCGCGCTGCAGGTTGGGGTTCTCGTGTCGTGATTATGGATGAGCCAACTGCTGCATTGGGAGTACGAGAAACGGCAAAGGTGGAAGACCTAATTTCGAGAATGAAGTCTCAAGGTCTTGCCATCTTGCTGATCAGTCACAACTTTGATCAAGTTCTGCGACTTGCAGACCACATTTGGGTTATGCGTCAAGGCGATGTCATGGCGGGAATGCGCGCAAAAGATACGACTGGCGATGAATTAGTCGCACTCATCACTGGCGCTAGCGCCGGAAGAAAGTAGGAATCATGGCTAATATCCCAAACCTCTTAGGAGTTCACGCACTTGTATGGGTAGGCGGCTGGAGCAACGAACAGGCCACCGAAGCAATCAAGAACTCTAAAGAGGCCGGATATGGGCTAATTGAGATCCCAGCCCTTGATCCAAAGTCAATCGATGTTGCACACACCTCTAAAACTCTTAAAGAGTTTGGGATGAAGGGTGCATGTTCACTGGGACTTTCATTCGATGCAGATATCAACAATGAAGATAATGAGATTGCTAAGCGTGGAGAAGCACGATTAATGGATGCGCTCACTGTCGTCGAACAACTTGGCGGAGATTATCTTGGCGGTGTTGTCTTTAGCGCACTTGGAAAGTACCCAAAACCAACAACGCCAAAAGCAGTTGAAAACGCTACTAATGCACTGCGTCGCTTGGCACAGGCAGCATCACAACGCGGAATCACTGTGGGGCTTGAACCAGTAAATCGTTATGAATCAAACCTGCTAAACACTGGTCAACAAGCTTTAGATATGATCAAAAATATTGGAGAAAAGAACGTAGTTGTCCACCTGGATGTTTATCACATGAATATCGAAGAACAAGATCTTGTTTCTCCGGTTTTAGCAGCAGGCTCACAACTTGGTTATGTTCACATCGGTGCAAGCCACCGTGGACCACTAGGCACAGGCAACATTGACTTTGATTCATTTTTTGGCGCTCTTGCAAAGATTAATTACACAGGCACGATCACATTTGAATCATTCTCTTCAGCTGTTGTTTCACCGGATCTTTCAAGCACACTTGGAATCTGGCGCAACTTATGGACAGATAATAAGTCGATGGCTAAATCTGCTCGTGAATATATGGAAGCAAAGATCGTCGCAGCCCACGCATAAAAATGACTCAAGCATCACTTTCCTTTGAACAAGCTTTGTCACGGGTCACGGAGCTTCTCAACAATGCCAATGGTCGAATAATCATTGGCATTGTTGGAAAGCCTGGGGCAGGCAAATCGACACTCTCTTCCTATTTGATTGAAAAGCTTCCAAAAGAATCCGTTGCTCTTGTTCCAATGGATGGGTATCACCTAAGTAATAAAGAGTTGGATGCCTTAGGACGTCGCAATCGCAAAGGCGCCCCAGATACTTTTGATTCAAATGGATATGCAGCGTTATTGCAAAGAATCGCTACTTCAACCGATGATGTTTATTTCCCCGTATTTCATCGTGAGATTGAAGAGTCAATTGCTGCCGAAGGAGTTGTTACGGCAAAAACAAAGATTGTTCTCACTGAGGGTAACTATTTACTTCATGATCAAGGTGGTTGGAAAAACGTTGCGCCAATTCTTACTGAGTCTTGGTATGTTGAAGTCGATGACGTTGTGCGCCTAGAGCGATTAGTTGATCGTCATCATTTCTATGGGAAAGAGCGTCAAGCAGCATATGACTGGGCCCATGGCACAGATGAGAACAACGCCCAATTGGTCGAGGGCACCAAAGAATTAGCTGATTTTCTCGTTATTAATCGAGATAAATAGCAGGTAAACTTCCCCTGTACTCGGAGACGTCGCATAGCCCGGTCGAGTGCGCCTCACTGCTAACGAGGTAAGGGGTTAAACCCTTCAGGAGTTCAAATCTCCTCGTCTCCGCCATAAAGATAATTAAAGGAGTTGGCCGTGCCATTGTTTAAAGTAGCAATCGTTGGCGCAGGCCCAGCGGGTTACTTTGCAGCGCAAGCATTACAGAATCAACAAAACGAAGAGCGCACTTTTGCAATAGACATGATTGAACGTCTTCCCACACCATGGGGATTAGTTCGAAGTGGTGTTGCACCAGATCACCCAAAAATTAAAACCGTCTCTAAGGTCTTTGAAAAGATTGCAGCTGATCCCAACTTTCGCCTCTTTGCTAACGTTGAAATTGGTAGTGAGATAAGCGTTGCCCAACTACAAGAAATCTATGACGCCGTAGTAATTGCAACCGGTTCACACCTAGGAAAAACTCTTGGGATTCCAGGAGAAAATCTGCCTGGTTCTATATCGGCCGCAGACTTCGTGCCTTGGTATAACGCGCATCCAGATTATGTAGATGTGAAGGTTCCAATGGATTGCGATACTGCTGTAGTAATTGGCGCAGGCAATGTTGCAATGGATGTTGCACGCATGTTGGCGTTGGAACCAAGTGAGTTAGATCCCACAGATACGGCAGATCATGCAATTGAGGCCTTTAAAGAGAGTGCTGTGCGCGATGTTTATATCAGCGCTCGCCGTGGCCCAGAGCATGCAGCCTTTACTTCCCCAGAGCTTCGAGAACTACCAAAGCTTGAACACACCAATGTTGTTATTAACAAAGAGGATATTGATGCAGCGATAGTTCGTGCTGGTTCAGAGCCTGAAAAAGATGTGAAAAGTAACTTAGATGCAATGCTTTTGATCGCGCAGTCACAAAAAAGCGCGCATGAGCGCACGATGCGTTTTCTTTTCCAACACACACCTAAAGAGATTATCGGCAGCGATAAAGTTGAGGGCATTGTGTATTCAACTCCCAACGGTGATGTCACTGTTAAATGTGGCCTAGTTATTACAGCAATTGGCTATCAAGCAGCAGGTGTTAACGGTGTGCCATATGAGAATGGAAAAGTTGTTAATACTGATGGTCGGGTGAAAGAGAATATGTATGTAGTTGGTTGGGCAAAACGTGGTCCATCAGGTGTAATTGGCACTAACAAATCAGATGCCGCCGCAGTTGTTGAATTAATGATTGCAGATATGAAATCTCCAAAAAACGCTGGAGATATTGCAGATCTACTCACCCACCAACTAGTTGTCGATCAAAGCGCGTGGCAGAAGATTAATGAAGCCGAGGTGGCTGCGGGTGAGCCAAAGGGTAAACCTCGGGTTAAGAGTGTGAAGTGGGATGAACTTTTAAAGTTGGGCTTGACGTAACCTTTTTCACTCTGCGGTAACCATGTCGTTACCTAAAAAACACGTAAGTGAAATTGCGTACTGCTTAGATGAAGCCATGAAACAAACCCTTATCTCAAGAAA
>Ga0208929_1000729_pt1 | contig 8548 bp, 7 predicted proteins | sample Colrivmet1548A02_FD_187647 | JGI IMG/M metagenome (GOLD analysis project Ga0208929, IMG submission 187647) | Estuarine microbial communities from the Columbia River estuary - metaG 1548A-02 (SPAdes) (version 2) | ecosystem: Environmental > Aquatic > Marine > Intertidal zone > Estuary | place: USA...
TCTGACCGTGCCGAGGATGCCGCAAAGTGGGCTGAGGCGCTTCGAATGCTTTTTTCGAGCGGCACAAATGTTGTTACCAGACCTTCAGACCTGCTCGGCTTGTTTGGGGGGGGGACATCTTCGTTCCTGAGCTGCGTTGTCGATGCAGAAGGAGAGTATGGGTCGGACGGCCCGGTCGCTCAATTTCTGGCCGATCTTCAGACCGAGGGCCTGCCCTACGGCTTGATTGCCGAACCCGGTTTACCAGAACCAAATCCTTTGGGCGTTTGCGGCCCGAACAACCAGATCTCCCTCGACAGTCTCTTGAGGAATTGTGTCGTAGCCGACCGTGATGAAGACGACCTTCTACTGGCCCCAGATATTCGTATTGTGCTCGTCAAACCTGGCGCAGACATCGCGTGGACCGGACAACGCAACGACGGCCGATTTCAAGTCGCTTTGGCTGAATGGGCAGAAGGTTCCCTCGCTGAGCGACTAGAGCGCTACCCGCTCAGCGACTATGTCATGTTGTTGCGGCCAAGTGATCTTGCCACGCCAGTGCAAAGGCGCTCGGTGGTTACTCAAATCGTATCGGCCGTGAAGGTTGGCCGGGTCCATGTCCGATCAATCGACGGTTACTTGGACGAGATTCTGGCCCCCGACCATCAACTTGAACATCTGTGGTCCGTTCGCGAGCGATTTGGCAAATTGGCTTTCAACTACCAGATTGCCGGGCGGCTTGAGGAGGGCGAGCAAAGGCTAGACGCGCTAACAGCTTGGGCTTTCATGGACCGTTATTCCGACAGCGGCACTGGCCTATGTGCTGGAACGGTGAATTTGGGAAAGAACCCGGTAATTGACCGCAATATCACATTTTGGGATGTCGGCAGTCAAATCCAGGGCGTCTTGTCAGCTCACGGACTCGCAATAATCTCCTTTAGGGAAGCACAAGAAAGACTCGCGACCCTAATTGCCTCACTTCCCACTACGACGATAGATGGCCACCCCTTCCCACCATCGATCATTGACGGGCGAACGGGCAAACCTGTCTCCGACGAATTTGATTCATGCGATATTGGCCGATTTTTGATCGCCCTTAGGCAGGCGGTACATAAAGGCCTGATCGCTGAAATCGATGCAAGCGCGCTTGTCGAGTCCTGGTCCCTTTCCGCAGCAATTCGACAGGGACGAATCCACGATTATCGTGGGGGCAAATGGGTGGATGCCAGTTTGACCCACTGCAATACCTACGCTCTACGGGGTTTTCGGCAGTGGGGAATGAGTTTCGTCAGGTCCTATCCGCAGATGCCGACAAACCCGACAGCCGACGATCTTATGAGGCTCTATTATTCGGCCACGGACATTGGGCACTTTGGAACAGAGCCTGCGCTTTTGGATTTGATCGAAACCAATGCCGAAGCTGCCACCAAAGAACTGGCAAAGGTCTTGCTGACAGCTCAGATGGACTGGTTCCAAACGACAGGACAGCCAAAGTGCGTTTCGGAAAGCCCACTGAATTCTTACCCCTGGTTTGTGTTTCAAGGGCTGCGGCTTGATCGGATTCCCGAAGAAGCTTGGGTCATCCGCCCGAAGACAGACAGTAAAGTCCAGGAAACCTCAGACTTTCGAAGACGCGCTGATATTATTAGCAGCAAGTCAGCTTTTCTATGGCATGCACGCTTTCCCAATGAATACACAGAAATGCTCGTCTCTCTCATCCGCGAAAAGGGTCGAATGGAAGGGTATGGGTTTATTGCCGGACTCTTCGCCGCAGACCAGTCACCGATGAGCAACTATGGGGACTTGAACACCAATGGCATCATTTTGAAGGCGCTAGACTATATCCGGCGCTGGCCGGACTGAAGCGTTTCAGCATAGACGGGCTTCAAACGAAGTGGGAAATCGGCCGCAATTTCTCCTTCTTTCTTGCTAAATTGGAGCACACAAAATCTTCAAAATCTCCAATAGGTTGCATTTCAAAGTGGAGACCCCGATGAAGATTCTCGCAATCGACGATGACCCGGAGATCTTGGAAGTTCTACAAGTTACATTGTCTTCCCATGGCCATGACGATGTCCTTCTGTGCGGCACGGGGCAGGAGGGACTGGATGCCATCCATGGTTCAACCGAGAAGTTCGATTGCATATTTCTCGATATCGTCATGGATACACTCGACGGAATCGAACTTTGCCGCCGAATTCGAAAGATCAAAGGGTACGATGCCACACCGATTATCATGCTTACGGGCAAGCGAGACAAATTAAGTATCGACACGGCTTTTCTCGCTGGGGCAACCGACTATGTTACCAAACCCTTTGATATCGTAGAATTCGGCGCACGTCTGAGGGTTGCAAATGCACTAGTCGACGCACAGTCAGCGATCGTCGCTGCACGGGTCGCGGGAAAGCAGACCGAGCCCTATTTTGTTGCAGACTTTGATGAGATCTACCAAGTCGGCGGACCCGACAATGTGATCGAGTTTGACGCTCTGGAAAACTATGTGCGTCAACTTCGAAGCAGCAAGATTCAGACCGCCAATATTTTTGGCGTTCGGTTGAACGGTCTGGAAGATGTGTTCCGGATCGCCGGGTTGGCGCGCTATATCGACATTCTCGATCGAATTTCTGACGTCCTTTCCTCGTCAATCGCCGAAAACGGTGACTGCTTTATTTCTTACGCTGGGCAGGGAACCTTCGCTGTTGTTCTGCACAGTGTGGATGACGTCGACAATGCCAGACTTGAATTCGCAATCCAGCAAGCACTTGATTCCAATCGCTTGGCTCTGGGCGACTCCGCTGGGCATGACCGGTTAGATGTCTTTGTTGGTGCGCCGCTCACGTCGCTGTCTGGCAAAACCAACCTCTCAGGCCGAATTCTTCGCGTGGCTGTAGCGCGAGCGAAGACGCGCATAATGACCAAATCCCGCTATTCAACAGGCTGGCAGCGAATTCTGCAGGCCTAGGAGAATGAGGATCTAAATCCTGAAGCTGGCATGTTGGTAGTGTCAGACCAACTCGAACTGGTCTCAGTTTACCTCCAAACACGCGAACCTATGCGGAACAAAGCAGCCGCCACTCAGCGAGAGCGGCGGCGCGGTTCAGCTTGACGTTGGCACGTGAGTAGAGACGACGCTCCTGATTGAAGTGGTTGAGGATGGAGGCGTGGACGGAGGCGAACTTCTGGAGCGTTCGCATGCGCCTGAAACGGAGCATCGCCCGCTCACACCTTCGAAATGGTAGGTGTGAATTCTTGGCTCGGTTGTTGAGCCAACGGCCGGTCTCCTGCCGATCTGCGGCCCCGATCTCTCTCAACGCTGCGCCGTAGGGCCGAAGTCGATCTGTGACAACCACCTCCGGGCGACAGTGCTTGCACAACGCTTTCTTGAGGAATTTCAATGCGGCCTTCTTGTCGCGGGTCTTGGTGACAAAGCTCTCCAGCACCTCGCCTTCGTGATCCACCGCTCGCCAAAGATAGTGCCTCTCACCGTTGACCTTCACGAAAACCTCGTCGAGATGCCACTTCCAATGGCTCGTTCTCATCCCTTCGATCCGGCGTTTGCGGATCTCGTTGGCGAACATCGGGCCGAACCGATGCCACTATAACGGCACCGTCTCGTGACAGACCTCTATAACGCGTTCGTGCAGTAGATCTTCGACATTCCTGAGCGAGAGCGAGAACCTAACGTAGAGCATCACCGCTAGGCGAATGATCTCGGGGCTGCTTTGAAGGCCCTCGAACGGGTCAGATTTGGTCATGCTCAGACGCTACGAGGCAGCTCTGCCCGTCTCAATTACAAACTTTCTGACGAGACCTCGTCCATTGCCCTTGCATAACTTCAACTTGCCATAGCTTAAATCCGATCTCTTCGAGCTTCTCTCGTCTTCCAGCCACTGCTGATCCTCCAATTTGCGAGACAAAACTATCGGAGGGAGCCAACCTGGCACCCAACTCTCTTTCGCTCCAAGCCATTGAAATCATTGATGCGTCCTGAGGGCTGTAATCCCTTTTGGTCGCTTACCTCTAGCAGCGAACCTCGCCGGCGCTCCCACATTTCATCCCAAATGAGTTCCGTGCGCCGTCGTATGAAGAGTGGCATTGCACCGCGGCTCCACAGTTGGCCGCGTCGCGATCAAGGGGTTAAGCGGGATGAAACTGCCCCATCACCTCCCTGCCCCGTTCTTATGGCGGCCCTCATACGCCCTACGCGCTTTTGGCCTTCCCTGAGAGGGGTGCCAAAATGTAAGCGAGGCCCATCACGTTGACATAACAGCATTTTTTAAACGCCGTGGTGGAGCCCGGCAAGATGAATTCGACCATATCCCTCCTTCTGGTCTTCCTGAACCAGTTCTTCATGCCGCGGCACAACGCGCAACTGAGGCTGCTGAAAGCCCAGATCACGATCTTGCGGGCAAGCATCCCGACCCAACGGATCATCCTGTCGCCTGCCGAGAAGGCCGAACTGCTGCGCCTCGGGGAAGAATGCGGGCATGATGTCGACGGGCTGTTGGAGGTGGCCAAGCCCGCGACCTACAAGCGCTGGCTCGCCCAGATGCGTGGTGGACGCCCCTTTCAGGCCGTGGGACGGCCGCGCCTGACGCAGGAACTGCGCGACGTCGTCATCCGCATTGGGTCTGAAAACCTCCTCTGGGGCTACAAGCGGATAGCCGGCGAGCTGAAAAAGCTCGGGCTCTACGCCGGCGCCAATTCCGTCAAGCGCATCCTGAACGAGGCGGGCATCCACCCGAGCCCTGAGCGGCGAAGGAAGAAGCCCGCCCTGCCGTGGACCACCTTCATCAGGGCACACATGGAAACCATGGTGGCCTGCGACCTCTTCTCGAAGACCGTGTTTACGCTCCGCGGGCCGAGGACGGCCTATGTGCTGATTTTCATCCATCTCGGCAGTCGGCGCGCCTTCTGTAGCGCACCGACCTATGCCCCGGACTCGGCGTGGGTCACCCAGCAGGCCCGCAACACTCTGATGTGGTGCGAAAAACAAGGCATCACGCCGGAATTTCTGATCCGCGATGCCGACACCAAATTCAGCGCCAGCTTCGACGCTGTCTGGGCGTCTGAGGCCGCTCGGGTGATCCAGATCCCGCACAGGGCGCCAGATGCAAACGCCTTTGCGGAATCGTTCATCGGCACGCTAAAGCGCGAATGCCTCGATTTTTTCATCTGCTTCAGCCGGTCCCAGCTCGATTACATCCTTCGGACCTGGGTGCGCCACTACAATGTCGAGCGCCCGCATCGTGGGCGGGATATCGGCAACAACGTGCTTCAAGTCGATTTCAGGCCCGTGCGGGACGGCCCAATTCGGCGCAATCGCCAGCTTGGCGGCATTGTCACATCGTACACCCGCGAGGCGGCGTGAACGCCATGGCCGAGCAAAAATCCCAAAGAGAGACAGCGCCCATTTCATCTTGTTGGATTTCACCACACCCTATATCGTTTCGCGATAACAACACATTAGGCCCTGCTTACATTTTGGCACCCCTCTCAGGGAAAGCCAAAGACACTAAGGGAAGCACAGGGCCGGGGCGATCCGTTTAGGCCGCCGGATTGCGCCAACAAAGCTAATCCGCCGCACGATACTCTCCCGAAATCATGGCGCGCGAACGCCATGGTGATACGGGTTGGTGCGCCCTTCCATGACGGTTTCGATAAAGAAAATCAGAAAGCGCGGTTGGCGCCCTCCGGCTCTCCGTTGACCTTCACGAAAACCTCATCCAAGTGCCACTGCCAGCGGCTGGATTTCAAACCGGCTATCCGGCGCTTTCTGATCTCTGATGCAAACATCGGTCCGAAACGCTGCCACCAAAATCGGACTGTCTCGTGACTGACTTCTATACCGCGTTCGTGCAGTAGATCTTCGACATTCCGAAGCGACAGCGGAAACCGAACATAGAGCATCACTGCCGGGCAGATGATCTCGGGGCTCGTTTTGAAGTACTTGAAGGGGGAGCGTTTGGTCATCCAAAGACGTTACTGGGCGCCCTGCCCCGCCTCAAGTGAAGTTCCTTTGACAAGACCGAAGGCGGAGCGTTTTGTCATGTGCGGACGCTATCCGGCGCCTTGCCCCGTCTCGAGAGAAGTTCCTTTGACAGGACCCAGCCGGAATAAGAGCTCGGCTCATGCGCGTCGCTTGAGCGAGACTTTCTTAATGTTTGATGTATTGACAACCCGCATTATGAATTCAGTCATCCTCCAATATTTGTACGGAGACGCCCGCTTCTATAAGCATTATTTCTGAGACCGCAAAACTATGATCAAGTTTGCCGTCGCGCTCTGGGCGCGGTGGGCAGATCACTCTTTGAATTCCCGACTGAATGATAGCGCGCGCGCAGTCTGCGCAGGGAAAACGGTTCACCACGATGCTGCAACCTTCGATCGCGGTGCCAACCCTTGCGGCGTTGTAGATCGCGTTGCGTTCGGCATGTTCGAACCAGTGGAATTTTTCTCCGCTCGTCCGGTCAAATCTGCTGTCGTCGGAGGCGGAGACTCCACGCGCAAGGCCATTATAGCCCAGCGCGCGGATCTCGTTTGCCGCGCCAAAGATCACCGCGCCGACGTGAAAATCGCGGTCCTCGGACCAACCGGCAACATAGTTGGCAAGCGGTCGGCCCAGATCCGTGGTTTCCCGGAGTCAGACATTCCGTCTACCCTGCGAACACATAGGCCGTCTTGACCGTCGTATAGAATTCGGCGGCATATCGACCTTGTTCCCGAGGCCCGAAGGACGAACCTTTACGGCCGCCAAACGGCACATGATAGTCGACGCCTGCCGTCGGCAGGTTGACCATGACCATGCCCGCTTGCGCACGGCGGCGAAACTCGCGCGCATATTTCAGGCTTGAGGTGCATATCCCGGCAGACAGTCCAAACTCCGTATCATTGGCAATAGCCAGGGCCTCTTCGAAATCCGCGACCTTGATGACCGAGCCACAAGGGCCAAAGATTTCCTCGCGATTGATGCGCATATCGTTGGTCGTGCCAATGAACAGGGCCGGTGCCTGATAAAAACCGGGCGCATCCTGATTCAGCAGGGCGCCACCGATGACGGTTGCGCCTTCTTGTCGGGCCAGCTCGACGTAAGACAGATTGCTCTTGAGCTGCTTTTCGTCCACGACCGGTCCGATTTGCGTCGGCGGGTCGAGCGCCGGACCAACCTTGAGTGCCTGCATCTGCTCGCTCAGCCTGGCCACAAAAGCATCGTGAATGCCTGCCTGGACGATCAGACGTGACGAAGCCGTGCAGCGCTGTCCGGTTGAAAAGAAGGTCCCGTTGAGGCAAGCGGCGACGGCGACGTCCAGATCTGCGTCATCCAGAACCACCATTGGGTTCTTGCCTCCCATCTCGAGTTGTACCTTTTTTCGCATCCTGCCGCAAACCTCGGCGATGTGATGGCCGGTCCCGACCGATCCCGTGAACGAAATCGCGCTGATTTCGGGATGGGTGACGATGGCCTCACCGACGACTGACCCACGACCCATCACGAGGCTAAAGACACCGGGAGGGCAGCCGTGTTCGTGCAGCAGTTCAGCGATGACATGGGCGCAGCCCGGCGTCAGATCGGCCGGCTTGTGAATAACGCAGTTGCCATAGGCAAGTGCTGGCGCAATCTTCCAGGCAGGGATCGCGATCGGAAAATTCCAGGGAGTCACCAGCCCGACAATGCCGACGGGTTCACGGGTGATTTCCACGTCGATATCGGGACGCACCGACGGTTGCAATTCGCCCGTCTGGCGCAATGCCTCGCCTGCGAAGAACTTGAAAACCTGCGCTGCGCGCATGGTTTCACCGATCCCTTCGGCTAGGGTCTTGCCTTCCTCACGTGAAAGCAGTTCACCAATTTCCCTAGATCGCGAGGCCAGAGAGGCCCCGACCTTGTCCAGAAGGTCATGGCGCTGTTGCGGCGTGCTTGCAGCCCAGCCGCTTTGTGCGGCCTTGGCGGCGGTGACCGCCTGATCGACGGCAGCTGCGTCACCATAAGAGTATCGGCCGATCACATCGCGCGTGTCAGACGGGTTGATGTTGTCCTGGTAGTTGCCAAAGCTGACCCATTGGCCACCGATTAGATTGTCATGATCTTTCATGGATATTTCCTTTTTGTTATCACAGCCCGGGCAGGGCCAGCCCGTCCAGCACGCCGATCTGGCTGTCGGACAAGGGCAAGAGCGGTGGCAGCACGGCGGCGATGCGAGCATCGTTCAATCTTTTGCCAACAAGATACTTTATCCCCGGGATCAGGGACTGGTTCGCGACCGTCGTCCGGATATGCGCGATGTCGCGATGCAGGTCTTCGGTCTGTTCGCCCTGCCAGGACCGCTGGCACAGCGGCGCCGAGAGGTTGGCCGTCGCAGAGATACAGCCGGCGAAGCCTGAGGTCGCTGCCTCGCTCAGCGCGGTCTCCGAACTGGGCAGGACCACAAAGCCGGGCAGAGCCGCCGCGATAGCGCGGCAATAGGCCAGATCGCCCGATGAATCCTTGATGCCCCGGAACCGTTCTGGCGCTGCGGCGACCAGCCGCTGGATCAAGGCAAGTGACAGGGTCAAACCGGTCATCTGCGGG
>Ga0208929_1000734_pt1 | contig 8527 bp, 8 predicted proteins | sample Colrivmet1548A02_FD_187647 | JGI IMG/M metagenome (GOLD analysis project Ga0208929, IMG submission 187647) | Estuarine microbial communities from the Columbia River estuary - metaG 1548A-02 (SPAdes) (version 2) | ecosystem: Environmental > Aquatic > Marine > Intertidal zone > Estuary | place: USA...
ACAAGTTTGACCTCGATAAACATTCCAGCAAGTGTGACAACTTTTGCCGATGGCGATACATTCCAAGGGTGTTCCAGTTTACAAAGCATTACAGTTGACCAAAATAACGCAAATTATTCATCATCTCTTGATGGCGTATTATTTAATAAAAGTCAAACAGTATTAGTTTCATTCCCTTGCGGTAAAACAGGTTCATATATAATTCCGGAATCTGTAGATTCATTGGGTAATTGGTCTTTCGCTGAGGTGAGATTGTCATCAGTAACCATTCCATATGGTGTAACCAGCATTGGAAATTATGCGTTCTATAAGATGTCAAGTTTAACCTCGATTATCATTCCAGCAAGTGTAACCAGCATTGGCTCATATGCGTTCGGTTATGTGTTAATGACCTCGATAACCATTCCAGCAGGTGTAACCAGCATTGGAGAAGGTGCGTTCGCTTACACATCAAAATTAGAAAGTATTTTGGTAGACGAGAATAATAATGATTATTCATCCCTCGATGGCGTATTATTTAATAAAAACAAAACGATATTGTTGAAGTATCCAACAGGAAGTAGTCGTGTGTCGTATACGGTTCCGTCAAGTGTTGAAACTATAGAAGGAAGGTCATTTGCGATATTATTAGAATCTGATAACAATACATTAAGAACGATAATATTGAATAATGGTCTTAAAAATATAAATATGTTTGCTTTTAGATACGTAGGTATAGAGTCGATAACCATTCCAGCAAGTGTAACCAGCATTGGAAATTATGCGTTTTTTAATGCGACAAGGTTGACCTCGATAACCATTCCAGCAAGTGTAACCAGCATTGGCTATTATGCGTTTTTAGGTTCAGGTTTAACCAGCGCATCAGTTTCCGTTGATCGATTAGGCGGTGCTAATTTTCCTGGCGCAGCAGGAGCAGGACAAACAATAGGTGGAAAAACGGACGTTACCGTTACTACTTTTAAAATATTTTCAGGTAGTGGTGAACTAACTAATGGCACTGGTAATTTAAGCGGTGCTACTAGTGCGATTATAGATGGTTATACAAGCATCGGAAATGGTGCGTTCGACGGTGCGTCAAGTTTGACCTCCGTTACCATTCCAGAAGGTGTAATCAGCATTGGCGCTTACGCGTTCTATGGAGCGACAAGTTTGACCTCGATAAACATTCCAGCAAGTGTAACAACTTTTGTCGATGGTGATACATTTCAAGGATGTTCCAATTTACAAAGCATTACAGTTGACCAAAATAACGCAAATTATTCATCATCTCTTGATGGCGTATTATTTAATAAAAGTCAAACCGTATTAGTTTCGTTCCCTTGCGGTAAAACAGGTTCATATATAATTCCGGAATCCGTAAATTCATTGGGTGATTGGGCTTTCGCTGAGGTGAGATTGTCATCAGTAACCATTCCATCCGGTGTAACCAGCATTGGCTCAGGTGCGTTCGACGGTGCGTCAAGTTTGACCTCATTAACATTTGCTGAAGGTTCCTTATTAACCAGCATTGGCACATATGCGTTCAATTATGCGACAGGTTTGACCTCAATAAGCATTTCAGCAAATGTAACCAGCATTGGAAATAACGCGTTCCGAGGTGCGTCAAGTTTGACCTCAATAAGCATTCCAGCAGGTGTAACCAGCATTGGCTTCAATGCGTTCAATGGTGCGACAAGTTTGACGACAGTATATTTACCCTCGCCGAACGGATTAAACATTACCTCCCCAAGCGTGGGACCAGTGTCATTTTTTGGTGTAAATGTGACGATATTAATACCTCCGACAATAGAAGAAATAGCATCACGAGTGATAAGTAATACAGGATTAATAAATCTGTTATCGTCGATGAGCGTAAACGCGGCAGGTATAAGCAGTGCGATAGAGGAAGTCCCGTCGGATAGTAACATAGCATATAGAGCGCGATTAACAATTCCGGCAGGAAATCTGAGCGCTCTATCAGAAGAACAAAAGGTTGAATTGATAAATAAGGTAAAGGAAGTGTACGCGGAAGAGTTGGAGGTAAATGTAAATAAGTTTGTGGTGGTGTTGAGTGATGGGTCAATCATAATAACAGTAGACGTGTTGGCAGCTGGAGTAACAAGCGAGTCGATGGTGCCGATATGTTTCCCGGCAGGAACGCCAGTGAGAACGGACCAAGGAGAGGTAGCAATCGAGAAGTTGAATCCATCCAAGCACACAATAAGAGGGAAGGAGATAGTGGCAATAACCAGGACAAGGCCGTTGTTTGAAGAGATAGTTTTGATAGGAAAGAACGCGTTAATGAATAACGTACCAAGTGCGGATACGGAAATAAGTAAAGAGCATAGGGTGTATTACAAGGGATCGATGATAAAGGCAAATGAGTTGGTGGAGAAGTGCGAAGGTGTAAAGAGAATAGCATATAATGGAGAGACATTGTACAATGTCCTTCTCAAGAAGCATGATAAGATGATGGTAAACAACTTGATCTGCGAGACATTAGACCCCGAGAATATAATGTCGAAGATATGTGGTGGAAAGTATAATAAAATCGAAAGGGAAGATATATATGCGGAATTAAATGAAATAATAAAGAGAAACGCAGTAGAGAAATATAAGAAGTTATATATGAGACTATAGTGAGAGTAAGAATTAGACAGTATTATTTGAAACAGTATGTAAGTATAATAGTGTTTGAAATGGGTAATAAGAGAGGCGTCGTCATGACGGATAATATTCCCGTCGTAGGGGGTCGGAACCCCCAGAAAAAAAAATTGAAGAAAGAGTGTAGAGAAGAGTATATTAGAAAGAGAGTAAAAAGATGGAAGTAATCCGTAGATTGTGCGAGTGTGGGTATTTGGAGTGTGGAAGAGAGAGTGAGTATTTGGAAGTATTGAAAGAGGTAAAGTTGCCGTGGTGTGGAGTGGTGGAGTGGAGGTGTGTAAGAATAGAGAAGAATGGAGGATTGTACACGCAGTGTGAGCGTAAAAAGGAGTGTGGAGAAGAGTGTAAAGTGTGTAGTAAGAAAGAGAAAAAGTATGGAGATGTGAATGATCGTTCGAAAGTGGGAATAATGGAGTATAGGGATAGTGAAGGGAATGGTCCAATCCCCTACATGAAGGTAATGAAAAAGAATGGTTGGACGAAAGAAAGAGTATTGTTGGAAGGAAAGATATTGGGAGTGGACGTGCCATTGTGCCATTTCGAAGAAGAAGTGGGAAAAAGAGGACGTCCGCGAAAGTCGAGTGTAGAAAAGGGAGTAGAAAAGAGTGTAGAAGTGAAGAAGCGTGGTCGTCCGCGAAAGGAGAAGAAGTCGAGTAATATAGCGGGAGAGGAATTGATAGCGAGTTTGCTGAAAGAGCGAGAAGAGGTTGTGAAGGAAGAAGAGGTTGTGAAGGAAGAAGAGGTTGTAAATGAAGAAAAAAAGGAGGAAGATGAAGAGGAGGAGACAGTGGTTGTGAAATATGAGATAGGAGGAGTGACGTACTTGAAAACGGTGGAAAACGTATTATACGACATGGAGAGTCACGAGTTGGTAGGAGTGTGGAACGAAAAGACGAAAGAGATAGAAGTATGTGAAGAGGAAGAATGAGTGTGGTCGGAGTTGCTGTCGCAGTTGGTGTCACAGGCAAGAGGTAAAAATAGAATTAAATAATTGTAACTGATAATAAGAAAAGTTTTTTTTATAGTGTTATTGTTGCTGTTGCTGTTGCGGCAGCAGGCTCTAGTTGATGCCACATGCTATTGTCGTTGGGTCTGTGGCAGCAATCGATAGCAAGCGGAAACTGGTTATGTAACCGATATCTGGGATAAAGAGAGAAAATGGCAAATTAAATAGTTGTTACTATTTTATGTTGAATTAATTGTGTATTTTCTCTCTACGTATATATTTTGAAAGAGTATTGTGTATCCTTTTTTCTTTTATTACATGAGATATATTTGTATCTTTAATAGTGAAGTGTTAGAGTTATGTCCGTATACTAAGTGCTAACCAAGAGAGAAAATAAGAAAACCTACCGATAACTGGTTATGTAACCGATTTCTAGGTTAGTAGTAAATATTGAGCATGAATGATTGGTAACTATTGCTATCGTAGTTGCTGCCGCAGGCAAATATAAAATAAAAAATGCGTGTTAAATGATAGAATATATGTTTAATTTCTCTCTATGTATCAATTGAAAGAGTATTGTGTATCCTTTTTTCTTTTACTACATGAGATATATTTGTATGGTTAATAGGGAAGTATTTGAGTTGCTATAATAGACTAAGTGATAACCAAGAGAGAAAATAATAAAACCTACCGATAACTGGTTATGTAACCGATTTCTGGGTTAGTAGTAAATATTGTGTGTGAATGATTGGTAGTTATTATTGTCGCAGTTGCTACCGCAGGTTAATATAAATAAAAAAAGTATGAAATGACACCCTATATGCTTAATTTCTCTCTACGTATCAATTTGAAAGAGTATTATGTATCCATTTTATTTTAATACACGAAGTATTGCTGTCGCAGGCTAATAAAAACTACCGATAACTGGTTATGTAACCGATTTCTGGGTTAATAGTAAATATTGAGTGTGAATGATTGGTAGTTATTATTGTCGCAGTTGCTACCGCAGGCTAATATAAATAAAAGGAAAGTATGAAATGACACACTATATGCTTAATTTCTCTCTACGTATCTGTTTGAAGAGTATTATGTATCCATTTTCTTTTAGTACACGAAGTATTGCTGCCGCAGGCTAATATAAATAAAAGGAAAGTATGAAATGATACACTATATGTTTAATTTCTCTCTACGTATCTGTTTGAAGAGTATTATGTATCCATTTTCTTTTAGTACACGAAGTATTGCTGCCGCAGGCTAATAAAAACTACCGATAACTGGTTATGTAACCGATTTCTGGGTTAGTAGTAAATATTGTGTGTGAATGATTGGTAGTTATTATTGTCGCAGTTGCTACCGCAGGCTAATATAAATAAAAGGAAGGTATGAAATGACACACTATATGCTTAATTTCTCTCTACGTATCTGTTTGAAGAGTATTATGTGTTCATTTTCTTTTAGTACACGAAGTAAAATTGTATATTTTTGAGAATGAAGTGAGTGTGTTTCAATAAGCCGTCGGCAGACAAAGCCGTCGGCAGACAAGGCAGACATAAGTAATTGAAATATATATCATCAAAAAAGAAGATATATATGTGAATATAAGAGATGCGCGAAGAGGGGTTCGAACCCTCGCATCGTATGATAGTGGGTCTTAAGTCCACCGCCTTAGACCACTCGGCCATCCGCGCAAGAGAATAGTTTAATGACATATTCGGGTCAATTGCTCCAATGCGGGGTCGAACCGCAGACCTTCGGCTCATAAGACCGATGCTCTAACCAACTGAGCTATAAGAGCAGAGGAGACATTAAGGCTGTCTTGGATTTCCATAAACCACCCAATGAGGGGCTCGAACCCTCGACCACCAGCTTAAAAGGCTGGCGCTCTACCGACTGAGCTAACTGGGTAAGGCTATATACAGATATTTACAAATGAACAAGTACCCATCCGGTACTATATACTAGTATAGAAACGTCTTTATATAGTATCTGGATAAATATATTAAGTATTTGAAATAAATAAGTTCTAAAGAAGTTGTGAAAACTAAAATTGGCAAGTAAAGTAAGCAATGGCCCAGCCAATAGAGGCATAAAACTGGTCACCTAGACTATTAATAAAAGAATCGGCTTTGTCTTTTCCACCGGGCCAGAATGTGAAATGATTAATGAGTTTCATACCGAGTGTAGTATTTTCCCCGATTTCAAAAAGCAAATGTAAAACAGACCAGGATAAAAAAGAGAGACTCCAATAATAAGCAACAATGCCTGTAGCAAGGTGAAGAAGAGAGAATTTATCAGTAAAAAATAGACCCATATTAGTGTATAACGTATGTGAATATTTTTTATTTTTTGTTTGAATGAATGTATATATTATATAATCTAAGACGCGCATGATGAGGTGAATAAAACGCCACGGCACATAGGACATGTATCATTATGTTTGATATGTCGAATCATACACGTGCCATGAAATTGATGACCGCATCTGGTAACAAATAAATCCGTTTGTAGTAAGTCGTCCATACATATAGGACAATCGTTAGTGTGACATGGATGTTCAGCGATCTCGACAAGAGGTTTGTTATGATAAATTGGTTTAACATTCTGTGTATCTGAATTTGAATTATAAAGTAAACTGAAATCAAGCGGCGTATCATCGTCGCTGTCTGACCATAAATCCACCGGAATAGAAGAGGTGTCTCTAAAAAGTGCGCGTGGGAAAATTGTAGTAGGAGTGCTGGGACTGCTGGGAGTGCTGGGAATAGATGTAATATCATTCGTATGTTCTATAGGTGTTATTTCCAACGTAAGCTGAGGTTGTCCGGGTAGACGATTAATAACAGGTGTGGAAACATTGTTTAAATTAGTTTCTTGAATACGAGTGGCAATAAGCATATCCCATCGTTGGCATCGTCGTCTATTATGACCAGCATTCCCACAAAGCGAGCACGGCATGAGTAATCAGATTGAATATTGACGATTGTTAAGCATTTGAATATTGAACATGAATAGAGGTAATATATACTTCAATTTTATAATGATAGTCGCGCATAAAAAAAGGCACTAATGCCAAATTTTCAATAAGTTTGTTAAATAGATTACATTAGAGTTGGAATAGAATATTTATTAGATTATGCTGTAGAGATTGCGGTTGTCTCAGTATTAATGTGAACGGAATGTCCCATTTTTTCGCACAAAATTTGAATAATGTCTTGGCGGTCATTATTGTGTTCAACTGTCTTGATAGCTTTCTTGGTCTTCTTCTTCTCTTGGACCTTTTCCTCAGCCTTCTCTTGGGCCTTTGCTTCAGCCTTCACTTGGGCCTTGGCCTCCATCTTGGCTTGCTTAGCAATCTTGGCGTCTTCTTTGGCCTCCATCTTGGCTTGCTTAGCAATCTTGGCGTCTTCTTTGGCCTGTACCTTTGCCTGCTTAGCAATCTTGGCGTCTTCTTTGGCCTGTACCTTTGCCTGCTTGGCATCCATCTTGGCCTGCTCTTTGGCCGCCTTTTGCTCTAACTTAGTAAGCTTCTTGTCCATTTGATCCGCGATTTTACGTTGACGTTGGAGTTGCTTAACACGGTTAGCTTTGGCAGCCAACTTGGCTTTGAACTCCTTATTACTTACCTGGTTTTCCTTGGCTAGGTTGCCCAACGCCTTGAGGAATGCGGGAGTGGTGTGGATAGTGGAAGACATTTTGAAAGTTGTTGAAACTGTTAAGTTTTTGAATTTAAGTATAGCTTTGTTAGAGAAACGACTTCAATTTTTTTTCAGAGTGGTTTTTGACAAAAAATATCAACAAATATCAAAAAGTTCTAGGACAGCGTTTTTCTTCCTCTTGGTCTTGGTCTGCCGGCTGCTTTTCTGACACTGGCAACGGACCCCCAAACCCAAACCTAAACCGTCGCATGGGGGCGGAACCCCCAAATCCAAACACGAACCGTCGCATGGGGGCGGAACCCCCAAAAAATACTATTGACCAATAATAGAAAGAAATGAAATATTTAGGAGGCAAACAGAGATTGGGAAAACATATATCTCCATTTTTACACGAAGTATGGGAAAACAACGAAAAGCTGGTAGGGTATATGGAACCCTTTTGTGGTTCATTAGGAGTGTTAAAAAATATGACCGATATAGATACGAAAAAGATAGTAGCAAATGACTATCATGCGGACTTGATAGAGATGTGGAAGGAGGTGAAAGACGGGACTTTTGAATATCCGTCGTCAATATCAGAGGAAGAGTACTTGGACGCGAAAGAGTTAAAAAGTCCAAACGCATACAAGGCTTTTGTGGGGTTTGGAATGAGTTTTGGAGGCCGTTATTTTGGAGCATATTCGCAGAAATATTTGAACGGAAAGAAGGAAGATTTTTGTAAAGAGATGGTAAACAGCCTAACGAGAACCGCGCCGAAAATTCAAAACGTCAAATTCACAAACAAAGACTATAGAACGTTGAAGCCGAACAAGATGCTTGTTTATTGTGACCCGCCATATGCTTATACGAAGTTTCCAATAAAATACAGAAGAGATGTGAAGAAGTATGACGTGTTTGACAGCGAAGAGTTTTGGGATGTTATGCGCGTGTGGAGCAAAGACAATGTGGTCATAGTATCGGAAATGACTGCGCCCTCAGATTTTGTAGAGGTATGGAATTTAGAGAGATATAGAAGTGCTGCGCAAAGCAGTAAGACGAGATTTAGTGCCAAGTCGGACAAGCCATCCGAGACACATCATGTAGAAAAAATGTTCGTTCACAAGTCAATTGTAGATAAGATATAACCCCTTATTACAAAATGTAACCGATATCCCGTTATGTAACCGATATCTGGCTTAGTGGGGCTCGATCATAGGGTGTCATATAGAGCAACCGGATGGGGGAGGAGGGGTCCGTTGTATAGTTCCGTTGAACCGAATGTCTGGTCACACAGTATCTCGTGTTA
>Ga0208929_1000842_pt1 | contig 7908 bp, 2 predicted proteins | sample Colrivmet1548A02_FD_187647 | JGI IMG/M metagenome (GOLD analysis project Ga0208929, IMG submission 187647) | Estuarine microbial communities from the Columbia River estuary - metaG 1548A-02 (SPAdes) (version 2) | ecosystem: Environmental > Aquatic > Marine > Intertidal zone > Estuary | place: USA...
CTTGATCGTGAATTAGTAATCGGTGAAGAGCATTTAGAGTCTATCATGGACTCTGGTGCGAAATCATTGATTTTACACAAAGAGGATGGTAATTCTACGGATTACACGATCATCTACAATACTTTACAAAAAGATACTTCCAACTCTGAAAAAGAAGCGGTTGAACACATTTACCGTCAATTACGTAACGCAGATCCGCCCGACTATGAGACGGCAAAAGGAGTATTTGAGAAATTATTCTTCTCTGATGCACGTTATGATTTAGGTGAAGTTGGACGTTTCCGTTTGAACAAGAAGTTAGGATTAGATGATTCTGAAGAATCTCGAGTTTTAACAAAAACTGATATCATTAACATCATTAAATATTTGATCGAGTTGATTAACTCGAAAGCAGATATCGATGATATTGACCACTTATCTAATCGTCGTGTTCGTACAGTTGGTGAACAATTGTATGCGCAATTCGGTGTTGGACTTGCTAGAATGGCAAGAACAATCCGTGAGCGTATGAACGTACGTGATAATGAAGTATTTACTCCAATTGACTTAATCAATGCGAAAACGCTTTCGTCAGTGATTAACTCATTCTTTGGAACAAATCAACTTTCTCAGTTCATGGATCAAACCAATCCACTTTCTGAGGTAACACACAAGCGCCGTCTATCGGCACTAGGACCAGGCGGACTTTCTCGTGAAAGAGCAGGATTCGAGGTTCGTGACGTTCACTACACACACTACGGTCGTCTGTGTACGATTGAAACACCGGAAGGACCAAACATTGGTTTGATTTCTTCATTGTGTGTATTTGCGAAAGTAAATAAATTAGGATTCATTGAAACACCTTACCGTCGAGTTGAGAATGGTAAAGTAGTATTAAATGAAGAACCAGTTTATTTAGCTGCTGAAGAAGAAGATTCAAAAATGATCGCACAAGCGAATGCTGTGATGGATGATAAAGGAAACTTCTTGTCTGATGTGGTAAAAGCACGTTTCGAAGGTGACTTCCCAGTGGTAGCACCGAAAGATTTGAATTTGATGGACGTTGGAGCCAATCAAATTGCATCGATTGCCGCTTCGTCAATTCCTTTCTTGGAGCATGATGATGCCAACCGTGCATTGATGGGATCAAACATGCAACGTCAAGCAGTTCCATTATTACGTCCAAATTCTCCAATTGTTGGAACAGGAATTGAGCGTTTGGTTGCACGTGATTCTCGTGTGTTAATTAATGCTGAAGGTACTGGTACAGTTGAGTATGTGGATGCGAACGAAATCGTTATTCGATACGATTGGAACGAAGAAGATAAAATGGTGAGTTTTGATAGCGAGGTAACTCGTTATGGATTAACAAAATTCATGAAAACAAATCAAAGTACATGTATCAACTTGAAACCGATTGTTCAAAAAGGTGATCGTGTGGAAAGAGGACAAGTACTTTGTGAAGGATATGCAACGCAAGCTGGAGAATTGGCCTTGGGTCAAAACTTAAAAGTGGCCTTCATGCCATGGAAAGGATACAACTTCGAGGATGCGATTGTAATTTCTGAAAAAGTTGTTCGTGATGATATCTTTACAAGTGTTCACATCGATGAGTATTCATTGGAAGTACGTGACACAAAACGTGGAATGGAAGAGTTAACTTCTGATATTCCAAACGTCAGTGAAGAAGCAACGAAAGATTTAGATGAGAACGGATTGATCCGCATCGGAGCAGAAATCCGTGAAGGTGATATCTTGATCGGTAAAATCACTCCAAAAGGTGAAACTGATCCATCTCCTGAAGAGAAATTATTACGTGCAATCTTTGGTGACAAAGCGGGTGATGTGAAGGATGCTTCGTTGAAAGCTGGTCCATCATTACGTGGAGTTGTTATCGAGAAAAAATTGTTCTCAAGAGCAATTAAAGACCGTAAATCAAAATCTCAGGATAAACCAATCTTGGAAACGATTGATGCAGAATACCAAAAAGATTTTGCTGATTTGAAGGAAAAACTTGCGGAGAAATTGATGGTCATTTTAGGTGAGCACAAATCTTCAGGAGTATACAACAACTTCAAAGAAGAGTTGATCAAGAAAGGAACGAAATTCACGAATAAAGCATTAATGGCATTGGATTATTCCATTGTGAATCCATTAAACTGGAGTTCAGATGCGAAAATCAACCAATTGATTAGTCGTGTAATTCACAACTTTAATATCAAAGCAAACGATTTACTTGGTAATTACAAACGTCGTAAATTCCATATTTCTGTTGGAGATGAACTTCCAGCTGGAATCGTGAAATTGGCGAAAGTTTATGTTGCTAAGAAACGTAAATTGAAAGTGGGAGATAAAATGGCGGGACGTCACGGAAATAAAGGAATCGTAGCGAACATCGTTCGTCAAGAGGACATGCCTTTCCTTGAAGATGGAACACCAGTTGACATCGTATTGAATCCACTTGGTGTACCTTCTCGTATGAACCTTGGTCAAATTTATGAAACTGTTCTTGGTTGGGCAGGTGAAAAATTAGGCATGAAGTTCGCAACTCCGATTTTTGATGGTGCTAAACCGTCTGAAATTGATGAGTGGACAGCGAAAGCAGGCGTTCCTAAATCCGGTAAAACGTACTTGTACGATGGTGGAACAGGAGAACGTTTCCATCAACCAGCAACTGTTGGGGTAATTTACATGTTGAAATTATCACACATGGTAGATGACAAAATGCACGCTCGTTCAATCGGACCATACTCATTGATTACGCAACAACCACTTGGTGGTAAGGCGCAATTTGGAGGTCAGCGTTTTGGTGAGATGGAGGTTTGGGCACTAGAAGCATTTGGTGCTGCTAACATCCTTCAAGAAATCTTAACGGTTAAATCTGATGACGTGATGGGCCGTGCGAAAGCATATGAAGCAATTGTGAAAGGTGATAATATTCCTGAACCAGGAATTCCAGAATCTTTCAATGTATTGTTACACGAGCTTCGCGGATTGTGTTTGAACGTATCGATGGACTAATTGATTAATAACGAAAACATTAGATAAAAAATGGCTTTCAAAAGAGAAATACCAAAAAAACAAAGTAGCTTTAATAAAATCACGATATCATTAGCTTCTCCAGAAATCATCCTGGAGAATTCAAGTGGTGAGGTGTTAAAGCCAGAGACAATCAACTACCGTACGTACAAACCAGAACGTGACGGATTGTTCTGTGAGCGCATTTTTGGTCCAGTAAAAGACTATGAATGTCACTGTGGTAAATACAAAAGAATTCGTTACAAAGGAATCGTATGTGACCGATGTGGAGTTGAAGTAACAGAGAAGAAAGTGCGTAGAGAGCGTATGGGACACATCTCATTGGTGGTTCCAGTAGCGCATATTTGGTACTTCCGTTCTTTACCGAACAAAATTGGTTACTTACTAGGATTGCCAACGAAAAAGTTGGATCAAATTATCTATTACGAGCGCTATGCGGTGATTAATCCAGGAGCTGCTTTGGAATTGGATAATGTGAACTTGAAAAAATTCGACTTCTTAACGGAAGAAGAATATTTGGATATCCTTGACGCGTTACCAAAAGAAAATCAATACTTAGAGGATTCAGATCCAAATAAGTTTGTTGCTAAAATGGGAGCGGAAGCTTTGTATGATTTATTGAAAGGATTAAACCTAGAAGAATTATCATATACCCTTCGTGATCAAGCAGAAAACGAAACCTCAGTTCAACGTAAAAATGAAGCGTTGAAACGTCTTCAAGTAGTTGAAGCAATGAAAGATTCGCAAACACGTATCGATAATCGTCCTGAATGGATGATTGTGAAAGTGGTACCTGTTATTCCACCTGAATTACGTCCGTTAGTTCCACTTGATGGTGGTCGTTTCGCGACATCGGATTTGAATGACTTATACCGTCGTGTGATTATCCGTAACAATCGTTTGAAAAGATTGATCGAAATCAAAGCTCCAGAAGTAATCTTACGTAATGAAAAACGTATGTTGCAAGAGTCTGTTGATTCCTTGTTTGATAACTCAAGAAAATCAAGTGCTGTTAAAACGGAATCAAATCGTGCATTGAAATCCCTTTCTGATTCATTGAAAGGTAAACAAGGTCGTTTCCGTCAAAACTTACTTGGAAAACGTGTGGATTATTCAGCACGTTCAGTTATTGTTGTAGGTCCAGATTTGAAATTACACGAATGTGGTCTTCCAAAAGACATGGCAGCGGAACTTTACAAACCGTTTATCATTCGTAAGATGATCGAACGTGGTATCGTGAAAACGGTTAAATCTGCAAAGAAAATTGTTGACCGTAAAGAGCCAGTTGTTTGGGATATTTTAGAAAATGTATTGAAAGGACACCCAGTTCTTTTGAACCGTGCCCCTACACTTCACCGTTTAGGTATCCAAGCTTTCCAACCGAAATTGATCGAAGGAAAAGCAATTCGTCTTCACCCATTGGTAACGACAGCCTTCAACGCCGATTTTGATGGTGACCAGATGGCGGTTCACTTACCTTTAGGTAATGCTGCAATTTTGGAAGCTCAAATGTTGATGTTAGCATCACATAACATCTTGAATCCAGCAAATGGAGCACCTATTGCCGTTCCTTCTCAGGATATGGTCTTGGGTCTTTACTACATCACAAAAGGAAAACTTTCTGTGGAAGGTGACATTGTGAAAGGACAAGATGGAATTTTCTACTCTCCGAAAGAGGTAATCATTGCTTACAATGAGAAAAAACTTGATTTGCATGCGCGTATCAAAGTAAAATCTTATGATTTAGGTAAAAGCGGTGAGCCAGAATTAATGCTGATTGAAACGACTTGTGGACGTGTTATGTTTAACGAGAATGTTCCAAGAGAAGTTGGATACATCAACGATGTATTGACGAAAAAAGCGTTGCGTGATATTATCGGTGAGGTATTGAAAATATGTGGCACATCTCGTACTGCTCAATTCCTTGATGACATCAAAGGACTTGGTTACGAAATGGCCTTCAGAGGTGGATTGTCTTTCAACTTAGACGATATCATTATCCCGAAAGAAAAAGAAGTTTTAGTTGGTAAGGCTGAAAATGAAGTGAAAGAAGTGATGATGAACTACAACATGGGTCTTATCACAAACAATGAGCGTTACAACCAAATCATTGATATTTGGACACATACAAACTCACGTTTGACAGCTACATTAATGGATCAATTGAAAACGGATCGTCAAGGATTCAACTCAATTTACATGATGTACGATTCAGGAGCTCGTGGATCTAAAGAACAGATTCGTCAGCTTTCTGGTATGCGTGGATTGATGGCGAAACCACAGAAATCTGGTGCGTCCGTTCAAGAAATTATCGAGAATCCGATCTTATCGAACTTTAAAGAAGGATTATCCATCCTTGAGTACTTTATCTCCACTCACGGTGCACGTAAAGGTTTGGCCGATACTGCCCTTAAAACAGCCGATGCGGGTTACCTGACTCGTCGTTTGGTGGATGTTGCTCAAGATGTTGTAATCAATTCAAATGATTGTGGAACACTTCGTGGAATTGTTGCTACAGCATTGAAGAAAAATGATGAAGTTGTTGAACCATTATACGATCGTATCTTAGGACGTACATCAGTTCATGATGTTTACTTACCGGATACGGATGAATTAATCATTGCTGCTGGTGAGTTAATCTCTGAAGATATCGCTAACACGATTTCTAAAGCTGGAATTGAAGAAGTAGAAATTCGCTCAGTATTGACATGTGAAATGCGCCGTGGTGTATGTTCAAAATGTTATGGACGTAACCTTGCTAATCACCGTCTTGCTCAAAGAGGAGATGCTGTTGGTGTGGTCGCTGCACAGTCAATTGGTGAGCCGGGTACACAGTTAACACTTCGTACATTCCACGTTGGGGGTACTGCATCGAACATCGCAGATATTTCTGACTTGAAAGCGAAAGCAAATGGTAAATTAGAAATCGATGAGTTAAGAACAATCGAACGTAAAAACGCAGATGGTAATGTTCAAATCATCGTTGTTGGACGTTCAGCTGAATTGAAAATTACTGACGAGAAAACAGGAATTACTGTCATGACAGCAAATGTTCCTTACGGTTCTGAATTAATGGTTTCTGGTGAAACAAAAATTAAGAAAGGTGATGTTATTTGTAAATGGGATCCATACAATGCTGTAATCATTTCTGAAGTTTCAGGAAAGGTTGTCTTTGATGGCATCATTGAAAATATCACGTACCGCGAAGAAGTCGATGAGCAAACAGGATTTACTGAAAAAGTAATTATCGAATCTCGTGATAAAAAGAAAAGTCCTGCGATTCACATCATTGATCCTAAAACGAAGGAAATTTTAAGAGAATACTCTATTCCAGTTAATGCGCATATCTCTGTTACAGAGGGGACAAGATTGAAGCGGGTGTGATCATGGTTAAAATTCCTCGTTTAGCTGGTAAAACCGGAGATATCACCGGAGGTCTTCCACGTGTAACTGAGTTATTCGAGGCGAGAAATCCATCAAATCCAGCAGTTGTTTCGGAAATTGACGGAACAGCAGCATTCGGAAATGTGAAACGTGGTAACCGTGAAATTATCATTACATCGAAATTGGGCGAAGTAAGAAAATACTTAGTTCCACTTTCTAAACACATCCTTGTACAACAAAATGATTTCGTTCGTGCTGGTCAACCATTATCTGATGGTGCAATCACACCAAACGATATCTTGAACATCGAAGGACCTACGAAAGTACAAGAGTACATCGTAAATGAAATCCAAGAGGTATACCGTTTACAAGGGGTAAAAATTAATGATAAACACTTTGAAGTAATTGTACGTCAAATGATGTTGAAAGCACAAATCATCGAATCTGGTGATACACGCTTCTTGGAAGGACAGTCCATTCATAAAGCAGATATCATGGAAGCAAATGATGCACTTTACGGAATGATGTTCGTAAAAGAAGCAGGTGATTCAGCGGAATTGAAAAAAGGACAATTGGTTTCAGTTCGTCGTTTGAGAGATGAGAACTCGAAATTGAAACGTGAGGACAAAACATTAGTAGAAGCGAGAGAGGCTATGCCTGCAACGTCGACACCATTGTTACAAGGTATCACACGTGCGTCACTTCAAACACAATCGTTTATTTCTGCGGCTTCCTTCCAGGAGACAACGAAAGTATTAAACGAAGCAGCTATTTCAGGTAAAGAAGACCATTTGTTAGGATTGAAAGAAAACGTTATCGTTGGACACTTAATCCCAGCTGGTACAGGTGTACGTGAATACCAATCAATGATTGTTGGTTCACAAGAAGCTTACGATGAAATGCTACAAGACGCTTAATCGAAAGAAAAAATAAAAAAGGAGAAGGATGATCGAAAGGTCATCCTTTTTTTTATGCAATTCGTCCCCAGTTTGGACGAGATTTCAACACTTGATGCATGCGTTGATTTAAACGTAAGTTCTCGGCTAATAGGAGATCTGGATCCTTTTCTAGAATCTCTCTGGCCTTTTCTCTGGCCAAACTAACGATTTGACCATCCCTGGCTAAATCGGCCAATTTCAAATTTAAAACACCACTCTGCTGAGTCCCCATTAAATCACCAGGACCACGCAATTGTAAATCGACTTCGGAAATCTGAAAACCATCATTCGTCATGACCATCGTATCCATTCGTTTCATGGATTCTTTGGACAGTTTATCTCCTGTCATTAAAATACAATAGGATTTTTCCGCTCCACGTCCAACGCGTCCGCGTAATTGATGCAATTGAGACAATCCAAATCGCTCTGCACTCTCAATGACCATCACTGATGCATTTGGCACATTCACCCCCACCTCGATGACCGTAGTTGCCACCATGATTTGAGTTTCTGCTTTTACAAAACGTTGCATCTCCTCATCCTTCTCGGCTGGCTTTAATTTGCCATA
>Ga0208929_1000901_pt1 | contig 7648 bp, 10 predicted proteins | sample Colrivmet1548A02_FD_187647 | JGI IMG/M metagenome (GOLD analysis project Ga0208929, IMG submission 187647) | Estuarine microbial communities from the Columbia River estuary - metaG 1548A-02 (SPAdes) (version 2) | ecosystem: Environmental > Aquatic > Marine > Intertidal zone > Estuary | place...
ATTGTGTAAATCCTCCAAAGTATCGTCAGAAAGTATCGCAATATCTCTAAAAATATCTTCCTCCGCGTCTAGAATTACTCTAAATTTATAAACCATATTCTTAATTTTTGTAAAGCAACAAAGTTAAAATTAAATTTCAGATTTCGATTTCTCATTTCCGTTTTGTTAATAAGATTTTTTTTAGGAGCTATTCCGGCTATCATTCCAAATCCGCTTTATTTTTGCTTACGCAAAATAAAGCGGGATTTTCCCTTGTATCCGGGCTAGAAAACTACTCAGTTTTACAATTAATATTTTAGAATTTTATATTAAATTTAATTATTCAAAATGTATTTTAATTTTATTTTTTTTGAGTATTTTTTAAGTATAATTATGCTGTATATTTTTATAAAAAAATAATTTTTTTTAAAATTGGATTGGGTAAATATAATTGTATTAATAATTTAAGTAATAATTTATAAAATACTGACAAACAATATTTTAAATAATTACTATCGATTTATTCTATAGTGATTTTAAGCCTTAAAAAACGATTTTCTAATTCCAATTATCACAAAAATAAATAAGGTGTAAATGATAAAAAACGGAACTATAAATTCAATCAAATTCATTGGTAACATAATCGCAATAATTAGTAATTGAAAACCCAATCCGTAAATGGATAGCAACGTCATAAACCAATTTGGAAACGTTTTTACTTTGTAAGCTTCAGGATCTAAAAAGTGAATTATCTTATCAAAAGTTCCGTAAACTAAGGTGTAAATTTTAAACAAAATATCAACCGATTTTTGTGTTTCGCCAGGTAAAGCTCGTGGCGATTTGTATTCAAAAATTTTACTTGTTGTATCTCCACCCACCGATTTATTTCTTAAAATCACATAGTAATAATTGTATAAAGTACCTTGCAATTGAACCCCAATAAATGCCAAAATGGTAAACCAAATTGTTGTTTTTGAAACGTAACAAATGGTCATCAAAATCATGAAATTTAATACAATATCAAAAACACTATCGAGGTATCTTCCTACATAAGAGGGCGTGTTTTTCAATCGAGCTAATTCACCATCAGCCGCATCAATAGCCGATTTTAAAACAAGGAAAAAACCTGCCCAGAAATAATGGTTTTGTAAGATACAAACTATCGAAATTAGTCCCGAAAGTCCAAACATTAGCGTTACGTGAATAGGAGTGAAGCGGGAATTTTTTAGTTGGTTGGCAATTATTTTTCCAATTGGCCTTCCATAATCTGAAAAATCTAAGAATTTATCTTTTTTTAATAGTTTAGACATTTATAGTAATGTAAACAACGAAATGTGACAATATAGTCTGGGTATTATTTTGTAATTTTTTTACTGTTTTCCAATAATAAATAGAGTTGTAAACCAAAAATAATAGTTGCAATTACAACATGCACCGTTTGTGATCCAAAAGGAAAATTGAAATAGAACATAGTAATTCCCGATAAAATTTCTACACAAAGTAAAGCAATTACCCAATTAATTTTATTAAAACCTAATTTTAATTCTCTGTTTCTCCAAAACAAAAATAAGTTGGTAAATAGAACTAATATTGAAAAACTGCGGTGCATATAGAAACCTCCTTTAGGATTTTGCAACCAAACGTCCTTTGGTAAACCAGCTTCTACAATGGCGTCAACTGATTCTCGAACCTGAGTTCCAAAAATGATTTGAGCAATCGTTAATCCTAATGCAGCTACTAAAACCCATTTGAATTCAGAGCTGAAAGTTCTTTCTTTCTGCTTTTCTTGAACGGAGTAAATTACAAACAATTGAACTGCAACAATTAGTAAAGCGGCAAGCATGTGAGTGGTTATCTTATAAGGATTCAATACCGAATCAACTACTGTTTTTCCTAGCCATGCTTGGAATCCCATTAAGAAACAAATCAGTAAACTTAGAAAAACCAACTTTTTATTTTCTTTCCAATATCCAAAGGAGAAAAACAAAGCAATAACACAGGCTAATCCTGCTAAAGCACCTATTAAACGGTTAATATATTCTACCCAAGTGTGCAATGGATTGAAAATAGCATATTCGTGTTTGGTATATTTTTCCCAATGTGTATTTTCAAAATTATTTGCAGCTACAAAATGGCCTTTAGCAACTAATAGCTTTTCATTTTTTATAATTACTTGTCCTTTTGAATACTCTTTGCCTGGAGTGTATAATAATTCTTTAATTTCAGTAGGGGGAATGTAATATCCAAAACACTTTGGCCAATCAGGGCAGCCCATTCCAGAGCCTGTCATTCTAACAAATGCGCCTGCAACTATAACTAAATAAACTAAAATCAAAGCTGTTTTAGTCCAAAAAAGAAAATACTTCTTCATAATTAATCTAGTTTTTTTAATCCCAATTTAGCTGCTTTTTTTAACATAAATTCATAGGCTTCATCGTATTCATTTGCAATATCGCCTTCTAAAATAGCTTCTTTTATAGCTTCTTTTAAAATTCCAATTTCACGTGAAGGCTTTAAATTAAACAAGGTCATGATTTCTTCACCGGTAATTGGCGGCTGAAAATTTCTTACATGATCACGTTCTTCAACTTCAATAATTTTCTTACGAACAATTTCAAAATTATTATGATATTTCTTAAATTTCTTTGGATTTTTTGTAGTGATATCTGCTTCACACAATGTCATTAAATCATCAACATCTTCGCCTGCATCAAATATCAATCTTCGAACTGCTGAATCAGTTACCAAATCTTCAGAAAGTACAATAGGTCGCGAACTCATCATTACCATTTTTTGTACAAATTTCATTTTGTGATTTAGTGGCATATGAAGTCGTTCAAAGATTTTCTTTGCCATTTTACCCCCTAAAAACTCGTGTCCATGAAAAGTCCAACCTTGTTTCTTATTGAATTTTTTTGTTGGAGCTTTGCCAATATCATGTAATAAAGCTGACCAGCGAAGCCAAACATCATCGGTGTTCGGACAAATATTATCTACTACTTCTAAAGTGTGATAAAAGTTATTTTTATGCGATTGACCTTCTATTTCTTCTACTTGGTTTAAAGCTGTTAATTCAGGTAAAATAATATCCAAAAGCCCTGTTTTATATAATAAAAGAAATCCAATTGATGGTTTATCTGTAGAAAGAATTTTGTTTAATTCATCAACAATTCTTTCTCCAGTAATAATATTTATTCGATCTTTATTATTCGCAATTGATTGCAGCGATTTTTCTTCAATTTCAAACATTAATTGATTCGCAAAACGTATTCCTCTTAGCATTCGTAAGGGATCATCAGAATAGGTAATATCAGGATCAAGTGGAGTTTTGATTATTCTATTCTTCAAATCTTCCAATCCGTTAAATGGATCTAATAAATCTCCATAATTGTTCTTATTCAAAGAAATTGCTAGGGCATTTATGGTAAAATCACGACGGTTTTGATCGTCTTCTAAGGTTCCGTTTTCTACAACAGGATTTCTACTTTCAAAATGATAAGATTCTTTCCGAGCACCTACAAATTCAATTTCGGTATCTTCAAAACGCAGCATTGCAGTTCCATAGGTTTTGAAAACTTGAACTTTTGGTTTTTTTGGAAGCAATTCAGATACTTTTAAAGCCAATTCAATTCCGCTTCCTATAGCAACAATATCAATATCTTTTTTAAATTCTCTTCCTAATAAATAATCACGTACAAAGCCGCCTATAACATAGCTATCAACATTAAGTTCTGAACTTGCTTGTTGGATTATTTTAAAGACAGGGTTCTGTAATGCTTTTATAATATTCATTTTTCACCTCTTAATTAAGGGTTTTTGCCACGAATAATCGAATTTTTATATAATTATTCGTTTATATTCTAGTGAGTCATTGTTAAAATTTACAATAACTGCTAATTTATTTTCTGAGACTTTCAAATAATTCATTGCTTGCGCAATGTGCGAATCTGTAATTGACTTACAGCATTTCAATTCTAAAATAATTGAATTGAATACTACAAAATCCGCATAAAATTTATGTTTTAAAAACACTTCTTTGTATTTAACCTGATATTCTTTTTCTCTTTCGAAAAAAATCTTAGATTTTTTAAATTCGTATTCAATAGCATCTTTATAAACAATTTCTGAAAAACCTTTCCCTAAATTATTGTGAATATCAAACAAGATACCCATCAATTTGTAACTTTCATCTTTGTAAATGATATTTGTCATTTTAATTCGTTTATTCGTGGCTTATAATTTTTAAAAGGGTTACTTTCTAATAATTTTCACTTGGGAATCATTCGACAATTTAATAATCGTTGACGGTTTTCCAGCAATTTTATCTTGGTGCAAATTTACAACATAGTCTACACCTTTTATAATTTCTTGACTAATATCTTTGAAAGCAATTGGGGTAGGTTGTCCAGAAATATTTGCTGAAGTTGAAACTAAAGGTTTTTTCATTTTCTCCATTAATTTGAAGCAAAACGGCTCTTTTACTAATCTGATTCCTAAAGTATTATCTGAAGCAATTAAATTGGAAGCTACATTTCTAGGTTGATCTAGGATAATTGTTGTTGGTTTTTCTGATAAGTCAATAATTTGCCACGCCACTTCTGGTATGTCTTTAAAAACATTATACATCATTTTTTCACCATTCATTAAAACGATCATGCTTTTCGTTTCTTCTCGTTGTTTTAGTTGGTATATTTTAGCAACAGCGTCAGGGTTAGTTGCATCACAACCAATTCCCCAAACAGTATCTGTAGGGTAAAGTATAATCCCGCCTTCTTTAATTATTTCAAACGCATTATGAACTTCTTGATTGATATCTGTGTTCATTTTAATTTAAAAAGTTAGTGGAGATAATTCTTTCTTAATAACTGCTGGGATTCCCGCAACCATACAATTATCTGGAACGTCTTTAGTAACCACAGCTCCAGCAGCGACAATTACATTTTTTCCTATTTTTATTTTTGGAAGAACAGTAGCATTAGTGCCAATTGTTGTATAATCACCGATTTCGCAATTTCCGGAAATATTTACACCAGGTGAAATTTCCACAAATAAGCCTATTTTTGAATCGTGCCCTATTGTGCAATTTATATTAATGATAACACCTTTTCCAATGGAAATATCATTTGTAATTACGGACCCAGTCATAATATTACTTCCTTCTCCAATTATATTACCGAAATTTCCAATGTTTGCTTTTGGGCTAATAGTTGATTTAAAGTCACCGTTTATATTTGAAAATTTTTCATAAAGTATTTTTCTTAAAACGGGATTTCCAATCCCAATTGTAAAATCTTTAGAGACAGAATTGAAATAGTTTTCAACTTCAGTTAAAGTTTTTAAAATTGGATATTCATTGTATAATTTTCCATAAACATCATCATTTATATCATCAAAAAAAGCAATTTTTTTGGTATCATTATTTTGAAAAAGTACTTCAAGCACTTCTTTTGCAAAGCCTTTTGCCCCTATAATTAACATGTCTCTTTATTTATTATTATTACTATTTTTTCAATATCTTCCTTTAATAATCCTACATAAAGAGGTAAACAAAGTATGCGTGAAGCAATTGATTCTGAAATTGGCATCTCGCTCGCTTTAATGTACTCAATTGTATTTAAGGAGGGATAAAAGTACCTTCTTGGGAATATATTATTTTCGTTCAATGCATTTTGAACTCTTAATAACGTATCTTCATTATCAAAAATTAATGGATAATAGCTATAGTTCCAATCGGTATTCTCTCTAATTTCTATTGTTCTGGTTAATTTGAAATTTAAGTTAGAATTATAAAATTCAACTACTTTTTTTCTTTCATCAATTATGAAGTCCATGTATGGAAAAACTGCTAATCCCATTGCTGATTGCAACTCGGAAATTTTTGCGTTAATTCCTAATCCATGAAAATTTAAAGGGCCATTGTGACCAAAATTGTGACTATAAAATAGTTTGTCAAATAGCTCTTTGTTTTTACAAAACATTGCGCCACCCTCACCAGTATGAAATAATTTAGTAGCGTGAAAACTACAAGTGCTTACATCACCAAAATTGAAAATGGATTGATTTTTATACTTAACACCAAAACTATGTGCAGCATCATAAATAACAGATAATTGATGTTTTTTTGCAATTGCTTCTATTGCTTCCAAATGACAGGGGTTACCAAATACATGTGTAGCTAATATAGCAGTTGTTTTTGTTGTTATTGCACCTTCAATTTTTGATTCATCAATGGTTAGATAATCAGGATGAATATCTACAAAAACAGGTTTGCAATTTTCCCAGACTATTGCTGCTGAGGTAGCAACGTAGGAGAAAGGTGTAGTTATTATTTCTTGGTTATTTCCTAACAATTTTAACGCAATTTGCAATGGAATTGTACCGTTGTTAGTAATTATAATATTATCTACATTTAAATAGTCTTTTAGCTTTGATTCAAGATCCAATGTAAGTTCACCACGATTGGTAAGCCAAATTTTGTCCCAAGCTCGTTTAACTATGTTATTGTATTCTTCTTGTGGGGGAAGAAATGTTTTGGTAACGTTTATCAAATTGAAAATTTTTTGGAATCAATATATCCATTTTTTAACACAAAAACCAGTTCAACAAGCCATAATACTTTTGGCTCAAAGGGTCTATTTAAATCAGTTATTTCATACAACCGGTAACCTTTTTCATCCATAAAATTAATGATATTCAAAAAACTATTTTCAAACATTTTGTTAACTACTCCAGCTTCTACCATAAATATTTCAGTTTTTCCAAAAAAATCACTAGCCCCTTTTAAAACCTCAATATCTAAACCTTCAGCATCAATTTTAATTATATCTGGAATAGGTAAATCGCTTTTAGCTAAAAGATTATTTAAAGTTGTTACAGGGATTTCAACTTGTTTGAACCCTTCTTTGTCCGCTTCTTCTTTCGTATATCTAAATGAGCAACTATCATCTCTATCTACGATTGTAAACATAAATGTTCCTTCCTTTTCACCTGCACCAAAAGCATGAAATTGTACTTTAGGATTGGCATCTATTACATCCTGAATAGAACTTTTTAACCAATATTGAGGCTCTATAAGTGTGTAATGTGAATTTGGAAAGTGAATCAATGCTTCCCGAGTCCATGTCCCATGATTAGCGCCAATATCAACAATATGTTTTGGTTGAAAATCAAAAAGTTTGAGATTATTATAAAAATTATCCAATAAATAGTTTTTATCAGATAAGTTCTCTGTTTTTTTATTTTTATTTTTCTTTGAAAAAAGTGATTTAAATTTCATGTAAAAAGCTTTTTATTTATTTAACCAAAATTACAAATAAAGATTAACATTAAGAAGTTGAAAAAAAAATGTTATTTCTATTTATTAATATTAAACACCAAATAATTTTCGAAAAATCTTTTTGTAAAATTTTTCTTTATTATTTTTTTTTAGTGTGTGAATTTGATTTTTAATTAGAATTTGTATTTCAGGCGAAAAGTTTTCTTTAATATTTTTTAAAAATTTAATCCAAATTAATTCTCTTTCTGATTGTTTTTTTGATGACCAATAGGAGGTTTCATGGACTCTATATACAGCCATATTTTCATCAATATATTTTATTTTATACGCAGGCACTAATGTAGTTATCCTCATAAAATTACCTTTAATTTATTATTTCAACATACGGCAATG
>Ga0208929_1000906_pt1 | contig 7636 bp, 7 predicted proteins | sample Colrivmet1548A02_FD_187647 | JGI IMG/M metagenome (GOLD analysis project Ga0208929, IMG submission 187647) | Estuarine microbial communities from the Columbia River estuary - metaG 1548A-02 (SPAdes) (version 2) | ecosystem: Environmental > Aquatic > Marine > Intertidal zone > Estuary | place: USA...
CATGTCGATGGCGTAGCTCTTGCCGGCGACTTCGACCGGACCGGTCAGGCCGTTGAGCACGATCTTGATGGAGCGCGCCGGAGCGCCCTTGGGCCACTCGCTGCCCACGAGGGGCGGCAGGCCGTTGAGTCCCTTGCCGTCGGGGCCGTGGCAGGCGCCGCAGAGGGTGTTATAGATCTGGGCGCCGTCTTCGGCGGCCGTCACGAAGACAGCCGAAGCCAAGAGGGCGAGGAGCGACGAGGTGCGCATAAGGGGGGTAGCCTCGAGGAAGTTTAATCCCGGTGACCCCGCAAATCAAAAGGGCCGACAAACCGGGCCGTGGTATGATTACGACGAGGATGGCAGATGAATCTGCCTTGGGCAGGGCCGGGACAGCGTCACGACATAGCTGTCTCGAGCGGCCGCCGAAGGGCGGCCGAAGGTAGGGGCGTGGCTACGCCGCGCCCTCCTGACACCAAGTGCACGATGAATCGTGCCCCTACCATCATTCGCCCTGCGGCGAATAATCTACCCCAGCCAACCATCCGGTTTCCGGTCTCCCTTTGAGTTCATGTATCCCAAACAAAAAGGCCGCCCATCAGGCGGCCTTTATCAGCGCTCAGCGCGCGCGGTAGAGACCCTGCGGGTCGTAGAGCCACCAGGCGTCGAACGGATTGGCGAGCGCCGGGAGTTCGAGATACGGGCGGCCCTTGTCGTCGACGCGGGAGACCACGCCCGAGACTTCGGTGCGGGTCGGCGGCTGCGGCAACGGCGAAGGCATGGCGGTCGGGGCGACGGGGACGGGCAGGAGATCCAGCACGGCGGTCTCTTCGATGCGTTCGATGACGTTGTCGACCCACTTGAGTTCCTTGGCCTTGTCACCGAAAGCCTGCCAGTCGCCGGTAGAATCGTTGGCGTACATCTGCTTCACGAACTCCTCGAGGGAGATGCCCATCTTCTTGGCGACGGGCGTGGCGAGGCGGTCGAACCACTGGTTGGTGAAGTCGATCTGCTCCTTGAGCACGGTCATGTTGCCGCGGACGACGTTCGAGGCCTGGTGATGCAGCAGGATGGTGTTCGGGTAGCAGTAGGAGCGCTCGGCGAGCGTGCAGATGACGGCGGTCATCGAGGCGGCGAAGCCCTTCACGACGACGTGCACCGGCGCCTTGGACGCGGCCATGGCCTTCTGGATCTGGTAGCCGGCGGCGACGGAGCCGCCCGGCGAGTTGTCGACGACGATGAAGATCGGGAACTCGGAAGACTGGTTGTTATAGAAGGCGATCCGCGTGCAGACGTAGTCGGCGAGCTGCTCGGTCACGGCGCCGTTGAAGGCGATACGGCGGTCGCTGATGTAGAGCACGCCGTCGACGAGCGGGTCCTTGAGGTACTTCGGCTTGGCCTTGCTGGCGATCTTGCGGGCCTCGTCTTCCTTCTGGAAGCGCTGGATCTCGTTGGAAAGACGGGCGACGGTGTTCGCGGCCTCGAGCTGGAGCTGCTTGGCTTCGGCTTCGAGTTCGCGGATCTTGTTGGAGCGTTCGGCCAGGCGGGCGGTGGAACGGGCGGATTCGAGCGCGGCCTGGCGCTCGAGCTTGGCGCGCTCCTCTTCGAGGGCGGCGGCTTCGGCGGAAGCCTTGGCGAGACGGAGCGAACGCTCGGCGGTCAGGCGGGCGACCTCAGCCTGGAGCGGGGCGAGTTCTTCAGCGCGCTTGGCTTCGGCGAGGGCGAGCTCGGCGTCGATGCGGGCCTTCTGGGCGCGCATGCTTTCGGCTTCCTTCATCGCGGCCTTCTGCTGCGGGGAGAGTTCGTCGCGGGGGGCAGCGGCGGGAGCCGGGGCCGCCGGAGCAGCCGGGGCCGGCGTGGCCTGCTGGGCGAGGGCGTTCGCGGCCGCGAAGACGGCGAGCGCGAGGACGCGGAGGGAGGTGCGGAGATGCATGGGAGTTTTGTGTTTTGAAATCAGCGGAGGACGAATTCGACGGTGGGGTCGTACATCCACCAGATGTCGCAGGGGCCGAGCGGCGGCAGGGCCTGGCGGGCGCGACCGTCCTGCGTCTTGCCGGCGTTGAAGCCGTCGGGATTGGGTTCGGCGACGACCGGCGGGACGGCGCCGGCGACGGTGAGGGAATCTTCCGCCATGCGCTCCACGACGTCGGTCACCCACTTGCGGCGGCCGGCCTCGTCGCCGAGGATCTTCCAGTCGCCGGTGGAGGTGCCCTTGTACATCTGGGCGACGAAGTCGTCGACGTTGGTGCCGATGCGGGCGGCGACCTTCACGAAGATGCGCTCGCACCAGACCTTGGACCACTTGAGCTGTTCCTTGAGCTGGGTGACGTTACCGCTGAGGCCGACGGAGGCCTGGTGGTGGAGGACGATCGTGTTCGGGTAGACGAACGAGCGCTTGGCGAGGGTGGTGACGATCGCGGCCATCGAGGCGGCGTAACCCTTCACGACGACGTAGACCGGCGCCTTGGAGGTCTCCATGGCCTGGAGCATCATGTAGCCCGACATCACGGAACCGCCCGGCGAGCGGTCGATGACGATGAAGATCGGGGCTTCGGTATCGAGGGCGTTGTAGAAGGCGATGCGGCCGCAGACGAACTGGGCGAGTTTGTCGTCGACGCGGCCGTTGAACGGGATGCGTCGGTCGGAGATGTGCAGGACGCCGTCGATGAGCGGGTCCTTCGGGTGAGTGAACAAAGCGCCGCTGGCGATATCGGCGGCCTTCTGCTCGAGGCGGGCGATGGTCGCCACGGACGAGACCTTGGCGTATTCGACGGAGACTTCGGCGGCGGCGAGACGGGCCTGCACTTCGAGTTCGGCGCGGGCGCGATCCTTGTCGGCCGAAGCGACGGCGGCCTGGGCGGCGGCGAGGGCGGCTTCGAGCTTGAGCTTCGACTGCTCGGCTTCGACCGGCGCGGCGGCGGCCTCGGCGCGGGCGGCGCGCAGGGCGGCTTCGGCTTCGAGCTTACGGAGTTCGAGGGTCTGATTGAGGGCGGCGAGCTTACGCTGCGAAGCGGCCAGGTCCAAGCGGGCACGGATGACGTCCGTCTCGATCTCCGCCTTGATGACTTCGGGGGTCTTCTTGACCGGGCTGAACTGCGCCATGAGGGGCGCGGCGAGGAAGAGGAAGACGTAAGCCAGGCGCGACATGGGGGTAAGGACTGTTTTGACAGATATATGGTTCCCTTGAAGTCCATTTTTAGCAAATCTGCCCGGATGGAAGCCGACGCCCCCATCACCCTCTTCAATCGCCATACCGGCCGGATGGAGACCGAACAGGTCTACGGCGAGAAGTGGCTGCAGCGCATCTACGGCAACCCGCTCGGCAAGCTGACCCTCCATACGGTCGTCAAACGGGGCCTTTTCTCCAAACTCTACGGCTGGGCCATGGATCGCCCGAGCAGCGCGCGTCGCGTCGAGCCCTTCGTGAAGGCCTTCGGCCTCGACCCAGCCGAGTTCGCCGACTCTGACCTGAAGTCCTACCGGACCTTCAACGACTTCTTCTATCGTAAGCTCAAGGCTTCCGCCCGGCCCGTCGATGCGCGCGCCGAGATGGCCGTGCTGCCCGCGGACGGACGTCACCTCGGCTTCCCCGACGCCTCGCGCGTCAAAGGCATCTTCGCCAAAGGCCAGACCTTCGACATCCCCGCGCTCGTCGCCGACCGCGCGCTCGGCGAACGTTACGCCCGCGGCACCGTCGTGTGCTCACGCCTCTGCCCGGTCGACTACCATCGCTTCCACTTCCCTGTCGCCGGCGTCCCCGGCGAACCCGTGCTCGCCAAGGGCCAGCTCTACTCCGTCAACCCGATCGCCCTACGCCGCAGCGCCGCGTATCTCTGGCAGAACAAGCGTCAGCGCGTGACCATCGACGCCGGCCCCTTCGGACTCGTCACCATGGTCTCCGTCGGCGCCACGAACGTCGGCACCATCATCGAGACTTACAAGCCCGGCCAGGCCGTCGCCAAGGGCGACGAGAAGGGCTACTTCCGTTTCGGCGGATCGTTCGTCGCCACGATCTTCGAACCCGGCCGTATCAAGCTCGAGGACGACCTCATCCACGCCGGCGAAACCGCCGTGGAAGTCTACGCCAAGGTCGGTTCGCCCCTCGGCCGCCTCGTGTAAGCGCTTGCCTCCGTCGCCCGACGCGCAAACCTTCTCTCACAGGTTTCGCTCGGGTGGTGGAATGGCAGACACACCAGATTTAGGTTCTGGCGCCGCAAGGTGTGCGGGTTCGACCCCCGCCCCGAGCACCCTGTTCATGCGCGGATACCGCGCATGAAAGGTGGTAGCGGTTGGCGGTTAGCGGTTTGGAACACATGCGCGAAACAGGGCTGAGTCGATGACAGATTGAACTCAAGGGAGGCCGGAAACCGGGTGTTTACTGCGGGCATTGGGTAGGGGCGCGATGACGTCGCGACCGCTAGGCGACTTAATGATTTTAGTCAAAAACAGGGCGCTCGCCCTTGTTTGGCCTCGAGTAATTTGTCGAATGACAACCTGGGCAAAAAGGCGAGCGCAGGCCAGAAGACAGAATCAAGATAGCTCCCCATAGGGCCGCCAAGGCTGATATCACAGTAAGCCCCAAGACAAAGACCGGGGGAGACATGCCGCCTCCAAACCCCGCAAGAGCCAAAGCGACGACAAACACGATGCCTGCGAGGATAATTATGGCGAAGCCTTTCCAAAAGAGGCCCCTCGGATCAACAGGCTTTTCAAAGGTGTCTTTACAGCAGTTACAGGTGAAGAAGTTTTCTTTGCGCCTCTGAATCCGGATACGCACGGCCTCGGCAACGGCACGATCTTCTTCCTCCTTCGCCTTAGCCTTCTCCTGCGCCAGCGTCTCTTCCTTCTCTGCCTTAACTTTGGCAAGTTGTTCGGCCCTCCTAGCCTCCTCCTGTTTCAAGTGCAGGGCCCTCTCGGCCAGGATTCGTCTAGCCTCTGAAGCCTGAAGCTGAGCCAATGGCGCCCAGTCGGTCATTCCCTCGTGCCAATAGAAGTCTGTCGGCAGTAACGCGCCTTCCTTGAGCATAGAGAGCACCTCGGGGACGGGGTAGCCCCCGAGCTCTTTTCCTTCACGGGAAACTCTGACCTGAACTATTTCTGCCATTGATGCGTTATCCTTCCCGGTGACGCCTGAAGCGAGCAACATATCGCTAGGTAGAACTTATTATTCACGATTACTATTATAACAATTAATTTGTTGTCGCATGCCTTCAGTGAGGCATTTGATGATACTTACATTTAACTTATCTCATGAAATCCCTCTCTTATTGCATGCTAATGGCTGTCGTCGGCCTAGCGCAGCTCTCCGCGCAAGACAGTCCTGCAACGGCTGTTCAGAAATTCCACGAGTCCGCCAAGATCAACGACGAGAGGGTGAAGATATTCCTCGAACTTGAGGCAAAAGCTGAGTCAGGAGATCGCGAGGCGCTGAGACAGGTCGGGGAATACTACCATTTTGGCCGCTTCCCTGTGATGAAGGACCCCGAAAAGGCGAAGGTTCTGTGGACTAAAGGAGCATCACTAGGCTCTGAAGACTGCGCATCATCCATGCACCTTCACGCCTACCCCAATTCGAATGAGACTGAAATCATCATCGAGAAAACCAAGTGGCGCATCATACAGCTGCTAATTCGGCAAAGCAAGAGCCCTAGGCGCCAATCCGAGATTGAACGACCCGGTGATATTTCTGGATCATCCTTCGAAGAGGCAAAATCAAGAGCTCGGTCATTTCTTTCTACTACCTCTATCGCCCCTGCGAGCACCAAGAGTTCTGCAAATCCGTCAGTCAAGTTTCAGCTGCCCAACCTGAGCAGCGTCAATGATGCAAATGCTCTAAGGACCGACCTCCTAACGGAATTCCGGAAGGCCCAGGGACCAATTTATAATAACCAAGAAAATGCCTCAGAGTCTCACGTGGCAGCCTATGCAGCGATTGCTTATAAAATAAAGACGCTTCAAGAAAAAGGGCTGGATAATCTGCCGGCGCCCTCATCCAAGAAGACCAGCTATAATGAGGCCGCTGAGCGAAAAATTTATGACCTTCAGAGTCAGTTGCGCAACATGGACATCAAGACAAGGGCTCCATTCAACCGAAAGGATACAAACAACGCTCAAGTCTTCCTAGATCGTTATCGCGACCTGCTGGACACCATCGAAAGGGGACTATGACGAATTCCTGCATCAGGTTTTCTTGAGTGACATCCTCTGCAGGCCCTAGCCGAAGCCATCGCCATATCCCTGCTATAACCTTGGCACAGGCGTTTAGCCTGTTTGCTCCTTTGCACTAGGGGTAGCACGCGGTGCCGGCCCTACCTCAATACTTGCCCCTGACCTGCCAATCCCTACCGTCAGGACATGTTCGCGTGGCTTCGTACCCTCTTCGCCCCGAAGTCGTCGGCCCCTGACCTAAGCCAGGCGCCGGCTGAACCGACGCCGTCGGAACGCGCGCCCTCCACCCGACCGGCCAACCAGCAGGGCTGGATCGGGGTGGATCTGGACGGGACGTTGGCCGAAGCGACGGCCTGGCAGGGTATGGACCACATCGGACCGCCCGTCCCGCTGATGATGCGCCGCGTCCGTCAGTGGCTCGACCGAGGCCTCCGAGTGAAGATCATGACAGCCCGCGCCGGCGATCCTGTAGGCGTCGCCGCCACGCAGGCTTGGCTCAAAGCCAACGGGCTTCCGGAGCTCGAGGTCACCGACAAGAAGGACTTCGGGATGATCGAGCTCTGGGACGACCGAGCCATCCAAGTCGTGCAGAACCGGGGCATCTGCTTCCTGGGCACGTCCTACTTCGCCCGCCCCAAGGCCCCCATCCTGCCAGATGAGGTTGCGGAGCGCACCTTCATCCTTGTAGGGTCGGAACCGAAGACGCCTCCCCAGGGCCCTAAGCACAGCGCATGAAAGCCTCCCTCAAACTCGAGTATTCCCTCCGCGTCCTCTCGCAGCTCGCCCGCCGCCACCGCGGAACGGCCGTCACGCGCATCGAGGAACTCGCCAAGCTTGAGGACATCCCAGCTAATTACCTCGTCCAGCTGCTCAACGAACTGCGCGAAGGCGGGCTCGTCGTCTCGAAGCGCGGCAAGACCGGCGGCTACCGCCTGGCGAAGGACGCCGAAGACATCACTTTGAAGCAGGTGCTCGCGGTCGTGGAGCCCGATCTCGTCACCACCAAGATCACGCTCAAGGGCGCCTCCGGACCCCAGGTCGCCTCGCTCTGGCGCGAAGTGTCGAAGCGTTTCGATAAATCCCTGACCGGCTTCACCGTCGCGCAACTGGCGCTGTCGGAGACCGGGACGGATTTCGAGATTTGAACGCGCGGCGGCAACTTAGCCGCCCGGACAGGGTTTCATCTTTACCCATGCGCCCCGCCCTCCTCTGCCTCGGCCTACTCGTCGCCGGCCACTTCGGCCCGCTCTTCGCCGCGGACCGGCCGCCGAACATCGTCTTCGTCCTGGCCGACGACCTCGGCTGGACCGACCTCGGCGCCTTCGGGAGCAAATATTACGAGACCCCGAACCTCGACCGGCTTGCCGCGCAAGGCATGCGCCTCACCAACCACCATCACTGCCAGAACTGCGCCCCGACCCGCTCCGCCCTGCTCTCCGGCCAATACGGTGCCCGCACCGGCACCTACACCGTCGGCTCGATCGACCGC